>AUXO017702440.1_pt1 | contig 11799 bp, 17 predicted proteins | sample 768731 | NCBI WGS metagenome assembly AUXO01 (sample SAMN02715735, study PRJNA202380) | gut metagenome | biome: sheep rumen | host: Ovis aries | place: New Zealand: Palmerston North | reverse complement strand
CGGCTACAGTTCCCAAACCAAGCCCAAGGATCTTTTTACCAGTCGGAATCTTCTCTGTGTCTGGTTCATCTACTTTATTCTTGCTCCTAAATTTCGTTGAATCTCGGTAGTCATGCTTTATCTTTGAAGAAGTATATCCACTAAAAGCACCAAGGGTTCCGCCAATAAGAGCACCTTTCTTTCCAGCTATCATATTTCCGGCGGTTCCATAAAGGAGTCCAGACAAAGCAGCTGATTCGGCATTATCAATCTTATCCGTCTTTTCCAGGGCTTCTCTTGTCTTCTTGCCCTTTGAAAATAATTTAATCTTCATTTTTAAATAGTTTTAATCCAGTCTTTCCAAGAGGACATATTCTCCAACCATGCCCGTCTTCTATTCTTAATTTTATATCTCTTCCAGGATATTTTTGTATAACCCAAGTCCTCCTGATTTGCATATGCCTCCATTTCAAAAGGAATAGAATAATATGCACCATCTTTAGGAAGTCCAAGACCACAAACATAATACCATAGATAGAGACCATAATAAATAAACCAGGACCCACATTTTTGAGCCTGCCTTAGATGTATTCCCTCGTGATTCCATGCATAAATATTATATATTCTCACCCTAGAGATTAATTTCCCACACCACATCATAGCTCCATATCCTTTGAAGGGGAAGTGTTTTAGGATTACGTTCTCTAAGGGAGTTTCTTCTGGTGGAACCTTTGAGAAGAATAATTTACATAAATATAATAATTCCTTTATCATATGTCGACCTGAAATTAAAGGAAAGACTGGGGTTCTCGGGATATGCATTATGATATCCAACCATAACTTCTCCTTGCAATAGAATTACCCAGTCCATCCGATATCTATACATAAATAAGGAAAACTATTAAATTTCTTAAAAAAATTGGGTGTTTTTCGTTCATTTTCCTTATAAATAGTATGATTTATTGCTTAATTAACGAGGGAATTATAAAAATCGTTAAAAATGCTAAAGAAACTGAAAATAATTATCTCCTATATTCAGTTTCTGCTCCTTTTGAGAGAGTTAAGAATGACCTACGATTTTGGAAAAGACTTGACCTCTCTGGAGATTGCTACAAGGATGATCCCGGCCTTCACGACTACTTTATAAATCATGGGTGGAATGATAAATACTCAGAACAACAGAAAGTGGAAACATATGAGAGGGATGCTATTATAGATGATTTTCTCTCAGTCTGTGAATCCCTTTCTATATCCCTTCCCCCACAACCATTTCCGAGAGAGAAGATTATATATGAATGTGATATATATAATTTCCTCTATTCATGGGTCGGAGTTGAAACATGTAATCTCATCTTTGACTTCTATGAGCTTGGGAAGAGACAGCAAGACTTTATCCTAGAAATTCAGAAAATAAGTGGAAAAGAGAAACTTAATGATAGATTAGAGGAGGGTCTTATCGAGTTTGGAGAAGATCATAAAATATATCAATTCTTCCCAGAGTGGTTTAGATTTAATCATAAGATTCTTGGGGACACTGGCTTAAAGAATAATAGGAATCTAAGGCCGGAATATAGAAATAAAGGGCGTCTAGACAGGTGGAAAAACTTTGATGAAGATGCCATGAGAATTATATCTAAGGAGGTATTTAAGAGATTTGAAGTTGGAAGAATATATACAGGAAAATATATCAAAACAGAAATGCAGAAGATATATGACCTCCTTGAGATAGAAAAGATGGCAAAAATAAAAGATATCTTTGAATATTTCGATATATCAAAATTCAATCTTAGAGAATCAGAATATAGAATTGTAACAAGAAAAACATTATGAAAGAAGACAAAAATTTCTTGGGGGATCTCATTAATGCAATATCCCCGTCAGGTTATGAAAAACTTGGAACCGATGTATTTGATAAGTGGGTGGGAGAAACTACCCGGGCCAGACACATTCTCCGCGACAGAAACTATAACTCATTATGGTCTTTGGGGAACGGAGACATAAAAGTTCTTCTCACCGCACATATAGATGAGATCTCAGGCATAGTCCAAAGCATTGACGAGTCTGGTTTAGTGTCGATTATAAATGTCGGTGGAATGGATAGAAAGGTAGTTTATGGAAGTAGTGTATGTATTCTAAAGGATGATGACTCCTCTATAAACGGATACGTATGTCATAAACCAATCCATCTCCAGGAAAACGAAGAATATGAAAAATCTGACAAATTCAAGGATCTGAAAATAGATCTTGGTTGTGAAAGTAGAGAGGAGGTTCTCGCTCTTGGTGTTCATCCTGGTCTCAAGGTGGTGAATAGAAGAGATTACGACATGGACTTTGGAAATAACAGACTTCGTGGAAATGCTCTTGACGATAAGAGTTGCTGCTATATTCTTGGTCAGGTTGGAAAGAAGTTGTCATCCTTAGACCCAGAGCTTCCGATATTCAAGAAATATACATTCATCTTTGGTGTAGTTGGGTGCGAAGAAACTGGACTTGAGAATGCTAGAATAGTCGCTCAAAATATAAATCCTGACATATCTATAGATCTCGATGTTACCTTTGGAGGAAAGAGAGATGGTCTATGTCCCGAGGAAGATGGAGAGGCGGAACTTGGAAAAGGCTGTGTTATAATGTATGGCCCGGATAAGAATCCTTCAGTAACCAAGATTCTTCGGAGAGTGGCTGAAGAAAAGAAGATCCCATATCAAGAACAAGCTTCCCGGGCCGGAGGTACTAACACAGCATCCTTTAAGAATTTCTCTCTAAATTGTGCTTCTGCTCTTATTTCTATCCCCGACGCTAATATGCATCAGGTAAATGAGATTGAAGACTGGAGAGATATAGATTCTGCCATTTCTCTACTCTATGAAACCCTTATATGTGGATACTTGGAGTAAATGATAAGGGTTAGAATATATAAATCACATCTTATCTGGAAAAGAAGAGGATGGTTTGGTAAGTGGAAAGATGTTAAAGTATATAAAGAGGGTTTAGATCCAGAATTATATATAGTCGAGAACACTAAAGAAATAGAAGAAAAGGTACGAAATATAATGACTTGGGAAGATCTTAATAGTTTCGTTGGACCAGAATATAATATCAAAAAGATATGAAGAATTTTCAAATTACAGACAAAGAAACAGGAAAAGTATATTGGATTTCTAGAGCTATGGCAGTTGCTGGAGTCATTTATGCGAAAGATAACTCTGGAAACTTACACTTCCTCGTTGAGAAGAGAGGACCAGGTTGCCCAGATTATGTTGGATATAATGCACTTTGTTGTGGCTACTTAGATTGGGATGAGACCTTGGAAGAGGCTATGATTCGTGAGGCTTGGGAAGAAATGGGATTGAAAATAGATCCCACCCGAGATTCTATAGTTCCATTCTTCATCCAAGATAATCCTAAAGATAACTCTAGACAAAACGTTACCGTCCGATTTATGATTGAAGTTCCCTATGATTATATCGTGGAGGGACTCAAGAATGGAAGTATTAACGGAGATACAAAATCTAGAGGAGGCGAAGAGGGCGAGATTGAAGAAATTAATCTTATCTCTTTGGATGATCTTAAAGAACATAAGTGGGCTTGGAATCACGATGAAGTAATTAGATCTGTATCTGACATTCTCAACGATAAAGGAGGCGAGAAAGTTTGGAAATTAAAAAAGAAAAGAGGGAATTAAACCCTCTTTTTATTTTATATAATATCAATATCTTCCTGAAATACATAATCTACAAGATCTTCAACTGTCGAGAATAGGTGAGAAGGACTTACAGTGAACTCTTTTATACCATAAAGAATTTCACTATCTTTCTGAACAACTCTATATACTACAAGACTATTATAATCTCCAATCTCTTTTACAAATACTTTAATACATTTACAATCGACTATTGTAAAAAATGTTTTTCCTAGATACCTAGATTCTAATGTTTCTCGCTGATCCTTGAGCTTGAGAAATTTATTTACGAAATCAACATCTTTTTCACAATAGTCGCGGAAGTCCTTCTTATAGTCGTCCTCTAGTAGAGATTCTATCCATTCAAATTCATCCATATCAATTATAAGATCTTCAACCCTTATTAATGTATGAATGAGGAGCTTATAATAGATTCACTTTTACAAGTAGACTCTTTTGATAAAGCCGCATCCCTCTTAAGCAAAAAGTGGTACCCTCGATATAATAGATTGAAGAGAAAGCCAGAGAAAGACCTCTTCATGGCCACTTCCGTCACTGTGACATCTATTGGTATTGGTACTAGTACAGGCTGGCCTACGCCTATTAGAATAGAACTCGTAGTTCTTGGTTTCAAAATTATTATAGTTCCTAAAGGTACCACAGTACGTACGAGTGGAGGAGATACTATAGTTACCTGGAATGAATTTAATCTGAAAGGAGCAGTAGATTATATTTATGAATATTCTGGTAGAAAAAATTAAGAAAATCGATAGACCGATTGACGTATCATTTTTCACTAATTCGGTAATGCCTATATTTGATGAAGCTCTATCCTTTTATCTTAGGGCTTCAGAATGTCCACGGATAAATCAAATGAAGAGATTTCCCAAAATGTATTATGGAATAGGTGTGTATCTTTTTGAAGAATGTATAGAGATCTCTGTATGGGATAATATGCATCTTATAGGAATAATTAAGGTATATCCCACCAAAGACCCTAAGCCTGATTCTCCAAAGTCTATATTCGAAGCCTTAGATATTATCTCAGATGGATAGTAAGTGGACCAGGATCTCAAACTAAAAGAAGGAATTTAAGCCTTCTTTTTTAATTTTTTGGTTATTTTTGTCATTTTTTGCCATTTTTTAACGATTTTGAACGAAAAACACCCAATTTTAAAAGGAAATTTAATAGTTTTCCTTAATATATGAAATAATACTTTAATTTTGATATAGTATGAAAAGAAACGAGAACCTGATACAAAAAATCTTCGGAGCTACATCCGTCGGAAAAGGTGGAATGCCTCTTCGCTCCAATATATATGGAACAAGAGGATATACCCCTATCGGACAGACTGGCTCTAGAATTTTTGATAATGAAAGAAACTCTCCGCTACTTGGAAACTATGCTGCCTCTAATACCTTAAGTGGATATTACGAGAAGCTTAGTGAACTTAGGGGATATCAACTATTAGATATCTCAAAATTAGCGGTAAACTTCTTCTCTGACTATATCATAAACTTTCTTGCAGATGATTCAAACGGCTATCAGATTGCTTCTATCCTTAATGATGAGGGTGAAATAGATGAAGTCGTTTCCGAAAGAATTAATGATATTCTGTCCAAAGATATTCGTATTTTTGACTATATCAAGGATCATATTCAAGATTATGTATTCTATGGAGACTATTATTCCATGCTTCTTGCCTCTAAAGACGATGAAGGACATACAAAGTTTAGAGTCGAAGAACTTTATGACCCAATTGCAGTAGTCGTTAAGAAAAAGAGGGGCAAAGATGGTGAGATGGATGAGGTGTTTCTAGCCAAAGGAGATGACGGTAGTGTATATGAGATTCCAAAAGAAGAAGTTATATACTTAGCCACCAATAATTTGAGATTAAAGAATGATATCTCGGGGAATTGGAAAGAAACCGCAAAACCTAAATCTATAAAAGATCAGAAAAATCGCGAAAAAGTTCTCCTTAAAGAATCATTTTCTGCATCTGAACCACTATTTTACTCTCTAATCCTGAAAGTAAAGGAGCTCGTAGTAAAGGAGCTTCTTGTTTCTCTTATTAGTCTTAGAGATTTGTCTTCGGTTCAGATATTCCTTCTTCAATTTGATAAGTCCGTTCCCCTTGAAACTGCAGAAGAATTGTGTTCAAAGACTACAAAATTAGCTAATGCAACTAATGAAGTAGCCTCTTTCCTTACTTCTCAGTTTGATGTTGTGAGCTTTATTGAGAATACTTTGGTTCAGTCCGCTAAATTTGTTCCAGATTATAATTCGACAATTGGCGGAAAAAACGCTATGGTCCCTCTTGATAAGCTCTCTGATAAGCTCTTAGACATTATGCAATCTATAGATACTTGTAGGAATAACGTCTTAGGGCCTCTTGGATTACCTTCTACCATTGTCGATTCTACGTCTGGCTCAAAGTGGCAAGTTCTCCAACAGTCTGAACGGGCTAATTCAAGAGTAGCATTCTTTATGGCTGGTATTAAGGACTCTGTCACTAGTCTTGTATGTAATATCTATAAGATTATTTATGGAGAAGAATTAAATCCAAGTTGTGTAAAACTTCATATTGCAGAAAAAACGTCCGTCGAGTATAATAATCAAATTAACCAGTCTGAGTCTATAAATGGCCTCTTAAACGGTCTTACTCAGGTTATAAGTAATGCTCTCCAGACGTTAGAACAGGCTTCACCGCTGATTGATGCTAGGGCTTATCTTTCGTATATTCATAACTTACTTAAAGATATAGACCCCAACACCGAATCAATCATAACTAAGGATACAATGAATACTTATCTTAAGACCTTAGTCGCGAAGCTTAGAAATCAATATGAACAGCTAGGAATGAATCCAGAGGATATAATGTCTCTATTCCCAGATCCAGAGGAAGAAGAACAATCATCTAAACTAGAAAAATTATGATTATACTAAGAGATAAATCATTCTCCGATAAGAAAGAAGATATCGGAAGAAAAGCCAGGAATACTGGTATTATAGCGGCTGGAACTGGTGCTGGGATGTATGCACTTGGGAAACTTGGCGAGAAGGTAGGCAGAGGAAAAAGTAAGTATGCCGAAAGTCTAGCCAAGAAAGGACCTAAAGCTAAAACTGCCGGACTAATTCTTGCTGGTTCTGGAGCTGTTCTTAGTGCCGCCGGTGAAATAAAACGTAGGAGAGATAAGAAAAAGAGCCATGATAATTCTAAGAAAGAAGACTAAGTCATTTTCTTTCGAGGAACAGGAGCAGATTACATCAAGGGAGCTTCAAATAGAGCAACTGAGGATGCAAAGGCAAATTCTGGAGACTCAAAAGCTCAAGGAAAAACTTAGGGCACAAGAGTCACAGCAGCGCTTAAAACAGCTCTCCCAGGCTCAAAAAGTTGAACAGAAGAGAGATATGGAGGAAGACAAAAATCAGATTAAGGTCAGAAGGATCGAAGATGAAAATAATTCCCCCAAGAATGTAAGTCTCTATAAAACAAGATCTAAAGTAATCACTCCTATTCCGATGAGAGGATAATATTATGAATGAAGAATTAAAAGAAAAGACGTTCGTGGAAGGATGTGAGAATGCTCCTAGCGAACTTTCTGAAAAGACATATAATCCATTACATAGTAGCGATGAAGAACTTTTTACGAAAAATTTTCTCCTGGGTTAGAAGTCAGACATGGATTCCAGAGTGGTTAAGAGAGTCTAATCGAGAGAAGCACTTAGTTCTCGGAATTCCTTGTGGGTTCCTATCATTAATCTTTACCTTAGGCTGTGCATGTGGTCTTGAGACTAAAGACGTACAATATAATAATTGGGACTTTAAAGCTTGGGACTGGAAAGATTTTGGTGCTACAATGATTGGCGGCTTTATTGGCTTCCTCATTCGCTCTATTATCATACTTGTAATACTTTTAATCGTACATTAATATATGGAAAGCAATCCCTTTGGCTCTGATGATTTAAGAAATAAAATCCTTGCCAAAGAAGGAAGGCTGGATATAGATAGTCAGAGTCAAGATAACGACGATCTTATGGGGATTATATCTTCTGCCCCGGTTATTCCGAATAGCGCAAAGAATGTAATCCTGGACTCAAAAGCAATGGCCATAGCAAACCGGAAAGAAAAAGAAGGTGAAATTGCTGTGGCTATAACAGATATGCTTACGGACCTCAATGAACAGTATGACCTAGATTTGGATGGAATTAATATAAATAATTTCACACAAACTCTAGCTAATGTCATTGATCCTAAGAAACGTGAGATACTTGAACTCTATGTCTCTGAAATAAGTAAATCTATAAAACCCGTCCTCTACTTGCATATTCTCCAAAGACTTATGTTAGTTATGGATAATGTTCTTAGTCCGGAAGTTCTGTTCTCAAATGAATTCTCAGCCCCTGACAAGGTTCTACTTCTTGAAAAGATTGTAGCTATGGCTGGAGAATTATCAGACGCCCTGGAAGAAATGAAAGTGGAGAATTCTGATGCCGTTCTTAAGAAGATAGCAGAAACAAAGAACGATGAGAACTTAGAATCACCCGAGTCTAAGAAGATAATAGAGGAATTTATGTCAATGTTTAAAAAAGATAAAGGACTATGATTGTATATAGAAGTAAACTATTTACAGATATAAACGAAGACATAGTAACGAGATATCTTGGTGTTCTGGGAGGTTTTATCTTTAAGGCCAAATCTTTACATTGGGCAGCCTCTGGAAAAGATATACATGAATATCTTGATGATTTCTGGGAGATTATTTATAATTTCCAAGACACCGTAGCTGAGTGTTGGATGGGAATAAATGGCCAGCTTGGTCCGGATGATGTGACCTTTGTTGCCGCCGAATCCCAAAACCCAAAGGATTTCATTAAAGAAGTTGAAGATAAGACCACTGATTTTTATGAACTTCTTCCACAAGATGACCCTCGATTTAAGGGACTTATCAGCGAAGTGGAGAATTTCATGCACGAGATAGAAAAATATAAGTATCTCTTTGGTCTTTGTATGTAAAATAAAATAATGTCGGGAAACGTTATTTTTGGTACAGTGCATTAGTTCAGCCAGGTTAGAATGCCACACTGTCACTGTGGATGTCACGGGTCCGAATCCCGTATGCACTGCTAAGAGTGTATGTGGGAGGCCCCGATGCGCCCACCTGCACTATAAAAAAAAAGATTCTTCCCTCTATATAGGGGAGTTTATATAGAGGGATTTTCCCTGAAAGTAATAATTCATTATACGAAACATGCGTTGTAAGGTAAAATTATTTAGCACCAATCCGACTGAATTAGCAGCGGATGGTAGTCATGTGCCTGCTTCGTCATTCCTTGAATATAGAAATAGTGATAATTACAAGAAGATGATTGCATCTAAGACTGGATGGGTTTCTGCCACTCATAGAGGTAGAGCTCTGTCTAATGCAACTAATTCTGGACCAACTATCGCTAAATCTGTAGGCAGAAATGATATGAGCCTGCTTATGACTGAACATGGAGCTGAGCCTATATTTTATATTACGAGCTTAGATCTAGAGAATGATGGGTGGGTATATGCATGGATAGAGTCCTTCCCACCCGAAAATATGGACGACAATGCTCTCCAAACTTATAAGAGATTAAAATATCTTATAATGGCTGGGTGTCTTATCTCTACCAGTATGGTATGTCTTGCCTTCTGGTCTGAGGAACCCGGGTCAAAGAAGTCCATAGCTAAGAAGATTGTATCCATTTCCGGACTTGATTTTACCACCGGTCCTTCTTGGGCTGATAGTGGTATTGTAGAATCCTATGATGATTCTGGAAATCTTATATCAAGCCTCAGTGAACAACTTACCACGAAGAAATTTTCGGATATTCAACTAGATGATATCAAATTCGAGGAAGTAAAAGTTAAGATGTTCTCTGATGTTTCTGATATTCCTGGTGCCGCCGGTCTTCCTAAGTCTTCAAAGATTGATGGATCTTTCACTAGACTGGGAGCTAAGTCCTTCTCATACACTGGGACTTGTGGTGGTATCTGTGAGGTTGCAGAAGATGAGGAGGATAAAACATTCTCTGAACCAGAACAGAAGGAATTCACTCAGGCTCAAGTTAGAGAAAGACTTAGAGAGGCTAAAATGGGTGGTCCGAGAATGGAAATGAGACGTACAATTCTTTCCTATAAACAGCTTCTGAAACAAATGGGTGGAGTTGATAAGATGAATCCTGAGGATGTAAAAATTCTCAAATCTCTCCTTACCTCCGATCTTCTCCGTATTGTGGGAAGTGTTTCAGATCAAATTGCAAGTGGAAAGAATATTAATACTCTCCTTGGTCTTAGCTCTTTAGGATCTACGTTTAGGAAATATGGCCAAGCTCTTATGATGCCAATGAAACTCGGTATAAACGAGCTTAAGAGAAATGGATTTGTTACCAAAGCAAGATATCAGAAGCTTCAGGCTGCATATACTGATTTTGTTAATGCGGTAGTAGAAGATATTTTTGGTCCAAATCCTAGCCCAGTCATTAATGAAGACGAGAATCTAGAAGAAAATGAAGAATAATATGGAAAAAAGAATTAAATTATTTTCTCGTCCTGAAGAAAGAAAGATTAAATTATTCTCGGCCGATAGTGAAGAGCTTGGATTTCAGAGGGTATTTTCTGAAACAACTGACCCTCTTGAACTTAAGCTCAAAGAATTTTCCGGCCGTGAGCTAGATCTTTCAGAGTATGAAAAGGAATTCAGCGATTATGACCTTATCGAGAAAGGTTATGCTGAAAAATCTGAAAACTCTGTTAAAATTACATCTTCTGCATTCCCCATGTCTCGCCTATTCTCTACAATTACTATAACTATTGCAGATGATTTAGGCCTAGATAAGGATATAGTTTGTGGAAAATGTAATAAAGAAGAGGTTATTTCCGGACTACATGAAAGACTAAGCCCAGCTGCTATCATGATTTTAAAACAGGCTCATGGTATTCCAGTTGAAGAAGATCAGAATACTTGGATAAAGGATTCTGGTATTGAGAAAGATATTGATTTTGAATTTAAAGAGGATGACTCTAAACCCCTCCCCGAATTCAAAAGATTTCTTGAAGAAAGATATAACGACGCACCATCCGATATTCTTGATATCCTCAAAAATAAAGGTATCATAAGAGTTGATGGCGAAGTGGTAAAAATTATAAAGTAAACTTATTATTAAATTATGGTAACTAGACTTATGTCACGACTCTTCTCTGCCACCGAGGAAAGAGATTCTGAACTTACCGAGCAGGTTGGTAATGATATCGAGGCCGCAAAGAAAAATGGTGTTGTCGATACTGAAGAGTTAAAGTTTGAAGACAAAGGTGATGGCAAGGTTGCTATTACCGACAAAGAAAATGGCGAGGTGACTATGGCAGAGCTGAACCAGGAAGGTCAATATGAGCTTTATCCTGCCGAGCAGTCTGAGCAGATCGAGGGCTTTATCCACCCGGAAGGGGATGGTGTAACTCCTGGTGCTCAAGTTGGCGCTCCGGATGAGCATGCTGAAGACCACATGACTGGTGAAGATGTTATAGCCCCCAATAAAGAAGATGGTGGCCTGAATCCTGAAGCTGGCCACGAAGCGAGAGTTGACGATTCTCAGAAGCCCGCAGAGGATGTATGCCCTGAGTGTGGCAAAAACCCTTGTGAATGCGAGAAGGATGAGAAAGAGAAGGAATTTAGTGTTTCTACTGACAATGCTGCTGTTCTTCGTATCTTCTCCGATCAAGAATTCTGTGAGAGAATCTTCTCTGAGGTTATCGCTACCGAAGAAACCGCTAAGGTTGGTGATCTGAAGGTTGAAAAAGTTGCTGACGAGGACAATGCCGTTATCGTTACTTCTGAATCCACTGGTGATCAGGCTAAGGTTGTGGTTAATGAAGATGATCTTGATGTGTCTGAATTAGACAGTAAGGAATTCTCTGATGATGAGGACGAAGATGATGAATGCAAGAATTGTCATGACGACGCTGCCTATGCTCTTAGAGTTGTTGGTGTTGACACTGACAATCACGTTCTTATCGACTCTCCTGTGTATGACGAACAGGCCGCTAATGACCTTGTAAATCGTCTTAATGAACTTGGCATTGAAGGTGTTCAGGTATTTGGAAGTGATGAAGAGG
>AUXO013179628.1_pt1 | contig 11799 bp, 13 predicted proteins | sample 768731 | NCBI WGS metagenome assembly AUXO01 (sample SAMN02715735, study PRJNA202380) | gut metagenome | biome: sheep rumen | host: Ovis aries | place: New Zealand: Palmerston North | reverse complement strand
GGAAGCAACTTCAGTTACTTCAGTTGCAGTCTCTTCTGAGACATTGTCAGTTCCAGTTGTGTTGATAACGCTTGGCGGTGAGCCAGACAATGTCTCGCTTGATGCAGTTGAGCTAATGTCAGTATTAGCATTACTGCTTTCCGAAATAGCACTAGCATTTCCACACCCCACAACACTTATGCTAATAATAATCACAAGCAAAACACCTGAAATCCTTCTCATCGTCATAACTGTATACCTCCTTAAGATACAATATGGTTAAAACTTACGCTTTTTCACATCCTATATCGGAAAACCAGCCTGGGAGTTACCCATTCTCCCAGGCGGCTTCCCTGCGTATGGTGGGCATACGATTTGGTTTTGGAATTCTCTTCTGCACTCTCGGGTCTGAAGATCACTCCTCTTATAAGCTGGCCGTTTTCCTTGCAGACTTACAAAGCCTCCCTTATTACCCCATATTCTTTTTCCATAACTGATCCTTTCTGCGTATCAGCATGTTGCATCTATATTCCTTTTATGAATCATGATATTATTCGGAAATCTACAGCGACTCCGTCCTTAACCACTATCCTAAGTGACAGTCCAGTCCCCATGAGACTATTCACGTACTCGTTAAATTGCTCTCCGGTCATATATTCATTTGAGATTCCTTCTCCACCGGCAGCCATAAACATTGTATTACTGTCAGTCTGGAACACCAATGCACTGGAATCAAGATCCTCCCGGTTTTGGAGATCCTCATCAGTGTAATATATATATGATGCCTCTACAAAAACCAAACCTTCTTCATATTCAAAGCTCTTTAAGATATCTTTTCTAAATTTATCAGGTTCGGTTAACAATTCAGTATAATAGACCCCATCTTTCATTAAAGATGTACTGTCAACATTGTCAGGTTCTTCTACTTTCTCTGTCTTTGCCATATTCTCAAATACTGTTCCACTCTCTAAAAGAGGCCAGGTGCTTTCTTCTATCGTCAGCGTGAAGCTTTCAGAAGAGTCCTTTCTGAAAGAGACTTTCATCGGCTCTTCATTTGCGTCATAAGTATCAAAAAGAACTCCATCATTTAATGCAGTAACAGTGCCTTCTGAGAGTGTCGTTAATCTGAAAAGGCCTACTGTCATTGAATAGTCATCACCATTCTTCTCAATAGTTACATCATTTTCACCATCAGAGTAGTAACCAACATAGTCATCCATATTAACTGTTTCGTCATTTGTTACTTCGGTCACTTCCTGTGTACTTTCGTCAACACTCTGAAACGAGCCTGTGCTCGTTTTTTTAATTGTTCAAATCATTATTCTGATCGAATCTAAACTCGGCAAATCGTAACTGATCATACATGTATTGAACTCCTTCTGGAGGAAGCTCATTCATTCTCTTTAGAAAATCTGCTTGAGAAAACCCCATTAATTCAGCGACTGATACATCAAAAACTTCTGCAAATTTCTTTATCTTTGAAAGAGGTAAATCAACTTCGCCTTTTTCAACTTTAGCAATCATAGGATTGGCAGTATATCCAACCAATTCAGCAAGTTCGCCTTGTTTTAGTCCCTTTTCTTTTCTTAAATTCTTTATATTTATATAAATCTGATCCATAATTATTACTCCAACTCTAAAAAAATAAATAAGAATAATATCCTATTCCATAAAATTATAGCATGTCAAGAGATAAAAAAGGTCAAGTTATAAAAATTTTATATATTAGAAACCCACTAACCAACAAGGTTTCACACAATAGTGATAACTACAACTCTAGGGAAACTACTTTTCATCTGACAAAATCTCAAATAGCAAAAAAATAAATTAAAAGAATGTTGAAGATTGTTAACAAAATTGCAAAGATATAAATAAAAATTATAAAAAGTGTTGACATATGAATACAAACGTTTTATAGTGAACAAGAAAAATAAATTAAAAGTATATTTTAAACGAGGGAGGAAATGCAAGGGGAAGGTTACAAAGAAATTATAGATTTCGATTATCTCCATGAAATGATCAATAAATCAGGGATGACGATGGTGGAGATATCTAAAAAATGTGAAATAAGCAGACACTCGCTGTATCAGAAGATTAACGGTGAAAGGGAATTCAGAGTTTACGAGTTATACAGGTTATGCAAGGTTATTGGAATTGGAATTGAAGTGCTGAAAATATAATTTTAAAGAATATTCATTTAAAATATTTTTTGGAGGATACAGACCAATGGATCAAAGCTATAGCTTAACAGATGTACTTGATAAGCTTGATTATTTAGCCAAAAACACACATGAGAAGGAAGAAGCAATGAAAAATGAGCTTTTTTATGCTTCGACTGTAGGGGTAACAGAGGAAAAAGCAAGAAAAGCAGTTAAAAATTGCAAGGCATGTGAGCGTATTAAACTAAAGCTCTTATGTCACATAGAAGAAATAAAGAAGTATAGGAGGGCTATCAATGACCGAAGAAGACGCTAGGAAAACAGTCATAGTTGCTAGTAAGGAAGCCATACATCTGGCAGTGAAGATGGAAACAGAAGTAAAAAGCATTGCTAGAGTACTGGAAAAGAAAGCATTTGCCGCGACAATTGGTAGAGGACTTGTTAAATATCAGAACCGGACTCGCGTATTTCAAGGACAAAAGGCTTTAAAGCATTTTTTAGAGTTTGATAAAAATACCAGAAGTCCAATTGGAAAAGTAGATATTTCTGATACGGATTTCAAAGAGTTTGCTGATCGTTGTAAGAAAAATGGTGTTGATTTCGCCATGGTTAAAGATAAGACGGATGAAAAAGTAGTTCATTTCTTCTTTTCAGGCAAGAACGCAGAGGTTATGTCCCATCTTTTTGAAGAATATGCCAAGGATAAATACTCTCAGGACCTGGCAAGTGATGTTGAAGAACGGGCTAAGGACAAGGATGTTATCGAAAAAAGCCGGGAAGAAAAGGAACTTGAAAATAAAAAAACCGGGGTAAAGACATTTGAGGACAAATTGAAGGAAAAAGAAAGAGAAGCTGACAAAATCAGTGAGAAGCTCCTGGAAAATGCGCAGATATTAAAGGATAAGGAAATACCTTTGGATAAGGAGCTGTAATGGATTCAAAGAAAATATGGAAGTTTGTCCCATATGTTGCGACTTTTCTAATCGCAGATAAGTTGGCATATATTCTTAGAACAGCTCAGGGCAATGACGCTGCGGATTCACTGGGGGCTTTAAATCTTGAGAATCTATTGGGATTCCCGCCTATTTCACTTCATATTTTGGATATTTTATGGGGATTAGGAGCCTGCGGCTGCCTTTTCTTATACATCTGGTATAAGGATTCTACAAGAAAGAAGCTTCGCCCTGGTGAAGAATATGGTAATGCAAGGTTTGGAACGCCTGAGGATATAAAGCCGTTTATAAATCCGAAGTTCAGAGAAAACTGTATTTTGTCGAAGACAGAGTTTTTGACAATGGAAGATAGAGTGAAGCCATGGTACATGGGAAGAAATAAGAATGCGGTCTTCTATGGCGGATCCGGTGCAGGTAAAACCTTCGGAGTATTGATGCCGAATCTGCTGCAGATGCATTCAAGTTACGTTGTCATTGATCCTAAAGGAACTCTCATAAAATCTTGTGGATGGCTTATTCAGAAAATGGGCTATAAGATCAAGGTTTTCAACACTATCAACTTTGATGCATCCATGTGTTATAACCCATTCGCATACATAAAGAATGAGGTTGATATCGTAAAGCTTGTTACTTGCCTCATGGATAACACTAAGGAACCGGATGAAAAAGGACAGGATCCTTTCTGGCCAAAAGCAGAAAAGCTACTTTATACAGCAATCATAGCATACATCATGGAAGTCGAGGTCAAAGATGAGAGAAACATGCTCAGGATGATAGATATGATAGATGCAATAAAGGTTACAGATCCTATGACTGTGAAAAAGACCAGAAATAATGAAGATGGTGAGAAGGAAGAAGTCAATGAAGCTGTTGAGGCTCCTTGTGCTATAGATCTCATGTTCCAGGACCATGAAGCAAAGCATGGACAGACATTTGCTGTGAGACAGTACAAGAAATTCCTTAAGGGTGCAGGGAAGACCAAAAGAAACATCTTGGCTTCTGTAGGAGCAAGACTATCACCTTTTGATATGGATACCTTAAGGGACAAGATGCACATGGATGAGCTGGAGTTTGACAAGCTTGGCGATGAAAAAACAGTAATGTTCTTCATTATTGATGATTCCGATACAACATTCAATTTTCTTGTATCCATGGCACTTTCTCAGATGCTTGATGTGCTAAAGCGGCGAGCATTTAACTGCGGTGGAAGGTTAAGGATTCCGGTAAGGGTATTGTGGGATGAGACATACAATACAGGACAAATACCTAAGCTTGAAAAAATGATAGCTCAGTTGCGTTCCAGAGGAATATCTCTTTGGATGTTTTTCCAGGCAAAGAATCAGCTGATTGATCTTTATGGAGAAAAGAAAGCTGAAAATATCGAGGCAAACTGCGATGTTAAAGGTTTCCTTGGAGGTAATGAGTTCACAACGTGGAAAGATTGGTCGGAACTGTTAGGACAGGAAACCATTGATGTGCTTGATCAGAGTGAGTCTTATGGTATGACACGGAGCAGCGGAACAAGCTACAAAAAAGCAGGGAAGAAGCTTAAGTCCATCGATGATATAGGCAATATGTCCGGAGATAAATGTTTGATAAAGCTAAGAGGAGTACCTGCATTTTACTCTGAAAAGTATGACTGTGCGAAGCATCCACTATATAAGTACACATCGGATGCGAATCCTAAATACTCGTTCAATGTCAGAAGATATATAGAAAACTTCAGGGATGAATATCTAAATCAGATGTTTGATGATTATACCCTTGATGCTTCATAAGGGTAACAACGGCATAAGCCGTTTTACTATAACAAAATATAAGTTTAAACAGGAGGAAAAATCATGGAATTCTTTACTGCAGGCGTGGATCTACTCAAGATGGTAATCACATTATTGGGTGCAGCTGCTATTATAGGCGGCCTTGTAGAAGTGGGAAGATCTCAGTCAGACAACAATCCAGCTATGAGAACAATCGGAATTTCGATGTTCTGTGGCGGAGCAATCATCATCGCGGTTGCACTTATTCTTGTTCCAAAGCTTTCATCAATGATCACAGTTGCGTGAGTCGGGGAGGAGAAGGGGAGAACCCCCTTTTCCTCTGACCAAAGTGAGGAGAAAAAATGGAATGGTTATCTAATTATTTCAGGTCAATTTTGCTTGAAATGTTAAAAAGCTCGGCAATGGGGTTCTTTGATGAACTCAATGGTCTAACTACATCAGTAACTGATCTCACAAATGTAAATCCAGGAACATTCAATGCGACACTATTTGGAATCATAAGAAATATAAGCAACGTGGCGCTTGTGCCGGTTGCAACATTGATTCTGTGTTATCTGATGACAATAAACTTCATAAAGATAGTTGAAGATAAGAATACATATAAAGACATGACATACATGCCGGTATTCAAATGGATACTGTTTACCACCATAGGAATAATTCTTATATCCAAAACATATGACATTGTACTTGCTGTATTCGATGTTGTTGGATGGATCCTTACAAAAGCAGGGGCGGTAATAGCCTCAAGTCATGCAAGTATGGATCTCCAGACACAGCTCAACAGCTTGGTAGACAGTATAGACAGTACTGATATTGGTGCCATGTTTGGAGCAATTGTTCAACTTACAATATGCAGACTGTTGGTAAGCATTGTTGCTGTTCTCTGTAAAGTAGTCATGTACTTCAGAATTATAAGCATACTCGTATATTCTTCAGCAGCTGCGATACCTACTGCAACACTTATGGATAAGGGGCAGACTTCAACAGGGCTTAACTATTATAAGACACTGGCAGCACTTGGACTGCAGGGATTCTTCGTAATGATAGTAGTTGCTGTATTCGATGTTCTTATAGTTGATCTGGCTACACATGGTGCTTCTTCAATAAATGAGCTTATATGGGGAACACTGATGTATGTTATAGCGCTTTGCATGGGACTTTTTTCTACAAAAAGAGTTGCGGAAGTTACACTTGGAGCGAGGTAAAATGATATACATTTAACTATCATATGTATATCAAATGTATATATAAAGTAATACAGAAAGGAAATGTATGGCTTATACAGATAATCACTGTGACTTAAACAAAATAAAGGACAAGCCCATATATGGGTTCACAGTCAGGCAGATAATCAGCTTTGCTGTGATAGTAGTAATAGCTGTTCCGTTATATGCAATCATGTTATCCAAACAGATGGATACAACGGTAGCTTGTCTGATCATAGGTCTTATAGCATTCCCAATTTTCTATATCGGTACATATGAGGACATCAATGGTAGGACTGTAGAGAAGATCCTACATGACAAGATTCGTCTGATGTTCAGGACAAAAGCCAAGAGACCATTTTCTACATATAATAGCTATGAGGCAATCAAAAATCAACAGATGTTAGAGAGAAAGTACAGAGATCTAGCAAGAAAAGAAATATTAAGAAAAAAGCAACTTGCTGCAAAAAGGAAAAAGGTAGTTAAGTTCTCATTTGGAAAGAAGAGAAAAGAAAAAAAGCAGGAGAATTCTGCTTCAGCGTAAGGGGGACATAATGGTAAAGGAAAAACAAAAAGTAGTAATCAACAATCCTTATGTAAAGCTCTCCAGAGAAGATAAAAGAAAAATGGAGAGGGCAATTGCTAAAGCCAAAAAAGAAAGCAAATTCCCTACAACAGCGCAAAATACTATTCCTTACCGCGTAATGTATAAAAATGGAATGGCACAGCTGGAAGGCTTTCTCTTCTCAAAATCAATTTGTTTTGAAGATATAAATTATGAACTTCGAGACAATGAGGATAAAAAGAGCGTATTTAAGAAGCTATCTGACGTTTACAACTTTTTTACTGAAGATATGCATGTTCAGATGACTTACATGAATACAAGAGTTCCGCAGGACGAGATTAATGAAATGCTCAAGATAAAGAGCCAGGGTGACCAGTGCGATGAGCTTCGTGAGGAAATGACCGAAATCCTGTTGGACAAGGAAAAGAAAGGTAATAAGGGGATAGTAAAGAAAAGGTTTCTTACATACTCGATAGAAGCTGAGAATCCTATTGAAGCATGCAGGAAAATGAAAGATACAGATCTGGCCATACAGGCAAATCTGTATAAAAGTGGTCTTCGTTCCAAGTCGCATGTGATGAAAGGAACAGAAAGACTTAAAAATCTACATTCAGCTATGCATCCAAGTGGTAAAGATAAATTCAAATTTGCATGGGATGCGCTATCAAAAAATGGGCTGAACTCTAAGGATTTTATAGCACCAATATCATTTAATTTTCCGGTGAGTGGTAAGTATTTCAGGATGGGTGATACATATGGATGCGTTTCACTGTTGTCACTTGATTGTCCAAGAGTTGATGACAGGATAATAACAGATTTATTACAGATTGATACACCGATTATTGTAAGTATCCATATTGATCCTATCGACAGAGTAAAGGCAAAGAAATACATACAGAAGAGGAATATGCAACTTAATTCTTCTAAGATCAAGGAACAGACTACAGCATCAAGAGAAGGATATGACATCGACATCCTGCCACCAGAGCTTACTGCTAATGGTGAGGATACCGCAAAGATGCTACAGGAAATAAATTCGAGTAATGAAAATCTCTTTAATATGACAATTCTTGTATGTGTTTTTGCTGATACTCTTAAGGACCTGCATGTGGTACAGGAGCATGTAGAGAAACTTGCAAACAAGCAGTCTAGTCAGTTGATTCTATTAAGGGATCAGCAGGAGCAGGCATTTGTATCATGTCTTCCTCTTGGAATAAGTCATATTGATATTAAAAGAACTATCATGACAAGCCAGCTTGCTATGCTTAACCCTTTTACTTCAATAAAGCTGTTTATGCCGAATGCCGTGTATTATGGTGTAAATCCATTGACTAAGGAATTGATCCTGGCAGACAGGACACAGCTTATCAATCCAAATGGTCTATATCTTGGAGTCCCTGGTGGAGGTAAGTCATTTGCAGGGAAAAGAGAAAAGCTCATGTACTACCTTCAGAATGATATGTGCGACATTGTAGTAATAGATCCGGAGGATGAATATGCAAAGGCTGTTGAAATGATTGGCGGTCAGACAATAGACCTTTCATCAGTATCCGGACAGTATATCAATCCCATGGATATCAACTTCGATGTTGGCTTTAACGATGAGGATCCGATTAAGAATAAATGTCTGTTCATGCTATCAATAGCAGAGCAGGTCGCAAGCAGGAATATCGGAGGGGTGAAGACCGGTCTTGAAGGCGATGAAATCAGTATAGTTGATGATGTTGCTAAAAAGATTTATTTAGACTTACACGAAAAATACTGGATTGGAATGCATAGAAACCCGACTGTTGATGAAATGCCAACGTTACAGGATTTCTATGATGAGCTTAGGAAGGTAGAGAACCCCAAAGCTCAGAGAATAGCAGACTGTTTCAAGATATATATCACGGGATCTTTGAATATGTTCAACCATAGAACAAATGTGGACCTTAATAACAGGGTTATATGTTTCAACATAAAAAGAATCAGTGGCAAGAACCTTAAAGAAGTAGCGATGATTATTCTTACCAATTTCATTTGGAACAGGGTTTCGTTTAACAGGGACCAGAGAAAAAAGACGCTTCTGGATATAGATGAGTTTCACTTGATGCTGAGAGATCCTGAGACTGCTGCATATTTTGTTGAATTCTGGAAGAGATTCAGAAAATGGGGTGGAATTCCAACAGGGCTTACCCAGAATATTACTGATCTTATGAGGTCGCCTGAGATAGAGCAGATTTTCTCAAATTCAAAATTCATTTATATGCTTCCGCAGTCCAAAAGAGATAAGGATATCCTGCAGGAGCACTTGAATATTTCAGATGAGGAGCTCGATTATGTAACGCAGACAGATTCCGGTGAGGGGCTTATGTTCTTCGGTGACATGATAGTGCCATTCAAGGATGAGTTTCCGAAAGGAAAGATCTATAAGGTCTTGACCACGAAACCAGAGGAGGTATAGGCACTTTATGGGAGAGTTTGCATCAGATTATAACGGGCTGGATAAAAAAGAATATTTTAAGCGAAATAAGAAAGGCACGGCTTTTGGAAGCGAGTATTTTACACCATCCATGCCCTCTGATGCAGCAGACAGGGCATTTAAAGTGATAAAAAGGGGAACAGTTCCTCAGTTTATTGGAGATAAAGCAAAAGAAGGTGCCAAGTTTGTGGCAAAGGAAGCTGGAAATGGTGGCAAGTTCCTTGTTGCAGATACAACAAAAATCTCAGAAAAGGCAGCAAAAGGCTATGTAAAGGGAGTCAGTAAAGATACCTTTGGAGATGATGGTGGTGCAAACGTCATAAATGTTGAAAGCGCTGCCGAGCATGTTGCAGATAGGGCGATAAAAAAGCATAAACAAAAGCGTAAAGCTCAGATAAAAACAGAGCAGAAGTTTTCGGCAAAAATGATGGATGCCGAATACACCAAAGCTATAGCCAATGGCGATTTTAAGAGATTTGAAGAGAAATTTAAAGCTGCAGACAGCGGCTTCAACGTTTCTTACATCGTTAGAAAAAATGGTCCAGCTGATTCACATGAAGCATATAAGGCTTTCCGGAAAAAAGCCAATCAGAAACGTTTCTCTAGGAAAGTATATAGAAAGTATCATAAGACACCTACAACAGAGATTAAGAATCAGGTTAAAACAACAGCTTCAAAAGCTGTGAATGTTGTAAAAAATGTACTTCTTGAACTATTAAAGAAGCCATATGTTTGGGTTATTGGTGGAATAACACTGATTCTGATAGTTATGTTCAATTTATTTATGATGATATTTTCATCATTGCTTTCATCAGAGCAGGGAGCGGGGCTATCAAGTACCTATCTGTCAGATGATACTGAGATTCGGGCTTGCGAGACATATTACAAAGGGCGGGAAGATGCCCTTCAGGACTGGATTGATGATATTGAGACTAATTACCCGGGGTATGACGAATATGATTATACGGACGTGGCTTCAATAGAGCACAATCCTTATGTTTTAGCCTCATATCTAAACGCCAAGCTGCATGAACCTTTTACCGCTGCAGGTGTCAAAGATGATATGGATGAGTTTTTTGAGAAACAGTACAAGTGGTATACCACGGATGACTGGGTAGAGCGTGAGGTTCATGACGAAGATGAATATGGGCATATCCTGGAAACAACACACACAATCAAGGTTCACGTTCTTTATGTACATGTAAAGAATAACGGGGAAGTAAAAACAGCATATAGCCTTCTTGACAAGGAAGGTGGACAGCGTTTTTCAGCTCAAGTATCAGTTAAAGGTCAAAAACCATATCTGTGGAGCGGATATAACATTGATGAAACAGATGAAATAAATGTTGGTTCAAGACAGACATATAAAATCCCCAATAACATACTAAGGGATGATCCACAGTTTGCTGCATTATACAGTGTGGGAGCAAGTCTTATAGATACACCCTATGTATGGGGAGGAACGGATCCATCCGGTTTTGACTGTTCTGGCTTTGTCAGCTATGTGTATACAGAGTCCGGATATGCATATATGCCGCGGCTTACTGCGCAGGAGATATATGACAGATGTACTACACTTTCAGCTGATGAGGTAATGCCGGGAGATCTTATCTTCCTTACAGGAACATATGCAACATCAAAAGATGTAACACATGTTGCCATATATATCGGCAACAATATGGTGCTTAATTGTGGTGATCCGGTTAAGTACTGCAATATCACAACGGGTTGGTGGAAACGCCATTTTTACGCCTGGGGGCGCTACAACGGATAGGAGGAAACCATGGATCAGTTAGTAGAAAAAATAGAAAAAGATATTGAAAGAGAAGTAGATAAAAAGCAAAAACTCGAGGAGAAACTAAAGAGCTGTAATGAAAAGATTAAGCAGTTGCAACAGAAAAAGACTGAGCTTGAAGATTCCCAGATGCTTGCAAGCATAAAGGAATTCAATGTATCGCCACAGGAACTGAAGGAGCTCCTGTTATCCATAAAAGGTAAAGGAAAGGCAGATGTAAAGCAGATTTCCGCAGAAAAAGCGGTTCTTGAGGAGGAAAAGGCAGTATGAAAAAGATTAAGAAGTTACTTTTAAGCCTGACAACAGCAACAATGTTTTTTTCAATGATGGGAACAACTGCATTTGCGCAGGGGGATCCGCCTACAACAGAGGAAGAGAATGGTGTTGTTTTACCAGAAAACCCAGTAGATGAAGTGGCAGAGGATGATCACACACCCATTTCATTTGATGGAACAGGCACTGTAATTGATAACATTGAGAATGGTTCTAAGCATTTCTATACAATATCAACCGATGCAGGAAATGTATTTTACCTGATTGTGGACCTGGATAAAGATTACAACAACGTATATTTCCTTGATACAACCAAGGAAAGAGATCTGATTGCTTTGGCGGAAAAGGCAGAGGAACAGGAAGGAACGAAGGTTATTGATGAACAGCCTGCACCACAGGTTGTGGAGCCTGAGACACCGCAGGAACCGGAGGTAAAAGAACCTCCAGTGCAGAAAAGCGATAATTCAGCTATATATATCATCTTAGGAATACTGTTAATAGCCGGGATTGGAGTAGTTTTCTATTACTGGGTATACAAGCCTAAAAAGGATATAGAGCAGGCAGAAGAGTTTGATGAAAACTTTGATTTCAAGAATGAAGATAAGAGTTTTGACGATGCGCTGCAGGA
>AUXO015955661.1_pt1 | contig 11802 bp, 10 predicted proteins | sample 768731 | NCBI WGS metagenome assembly AUXO01 (sample SAMN02715735, study PRJNA202380) | gut metagenome | biome: sheep rumen | host: Ovis aries | place: New Zealand: Palmerston North | reverse complement strand
GAGATATCCACTTCGGCTTATGTTGATATCCCGTCGATAGTAAGGGCAACGCTCAAGGAGATCGGATACGATTCAAGCGAAGTCGGATTCGATTACAAATCCTGCGCAGTGCTTACATCCATAGACGAGCAGTCTCCTGATATCGCCATGGGCGTAGATAAGTCCTACGAGTCCAAGAACGGTGATGACAGTGAGCTCGATACAGGCGCAGGTGACCAGGGCATGATGTTCGGTTATGCAAATGACGATACACCGGAGTATATGCCGATGCCGATAGCTCTTGCGCACAGGGTTGCCAGGAGACTTACAGAGGTAAGGAAGAGTGGTCTCGGACCCTTCTTAAGACCTGACGGCAAGAGCCAGATCACGGTTGAATATGAAGGAAACAAGGTTAAGCGCGTAGATACGGTAGTCGTATCCACACAGCACAGCGAGGACATAGGTCTTGAGGAACTTAAGGCATTTATAATCGAGAATGTTATTAAGCCCGTGATACCCGCAGAGCTCCTTGACGAAGATACCAAGATCTTTGTAAATCCTACAGGCAGATTCGTTATCGGAGGTCCACAGGGTGATGCAGGTCTTACAGGACGCAAGATAATCGTAGATACATATGGCGGATTTGCGCGCCACGGCGGCGGAGCATTCTCCGGCAAGGATCCTACTAAGGTAGATAGATCAGCCTGCTACATGATGAGATATGTTGCCAAGAATATCGTTGCAGCAGGTCTTGCAAAAGAGTGCGAGGTACAGGTTGCTTATGCAATTGGTGTAGCAAAGCCGGTATCTGTTTCAGTTGATACCTTCGGAACAGGCGTTATCTCAGATGAGAAGATCTCTGAGATCATAAGCGAGATATTCGACTTAAGGCCTGCTGCGATCATAAGAGACCTGGATCTCAGAAGACCTATCTATTCAGCAACTTCAAGCTATGGCCACTTCGGCAGGACAGACATCGATCTGCCCTGGGAGAGAACAGACAAAGTTGACCTGTTAAAGAGTAAGGCAGGTATATGATAGTAATATCACATGGAATTTGACAGTGATACAAGAATACTTAAGAGCCTGACTCTTCAAGACTCAGGACAGAAGATAGAGGACTGCCTGGTTACGGCAGTCCGTATCTTTTGTGCCAGGACAGCAAGCGGTTTTGTTTCCTTCCTTACTGACACAGGGATAGTCTGTGCGGGCAAGAGCAGTTGCGATATATCGGAGGGCGTGACTTACAGGATCTCCGGCGTTGTTGATATATGGAATAACAAACCTCAGATCAAGATAAGGTCCATTAAGGTAGAGAAGGGTGAGAGGGCAGATATTGCACTTGTCGCATCTTATCTTGAAGAGAATTTCGAAGGGATAGGCAAGGCGGTGGCAGGGCAGCTCGCAGAGCTCTATTCCCGGGATGCTGTCAAGATGTTATCCGAGAATCCCGATGAATGCGCAGCCAGGGTCAAGGGCCTTAGCAAGGAGACTGCCAGGAAGATCTGTGACAAGATAGTCCTTAGTGAGGAGCTCCATTTCCAGGGGCTTAATCTTAAGCTCCTGGGCCTGTCACAGGGGCAGATCGACCTTTGTTTTGATATGGGATTGGTTGATGCCGACGAGATACGCAAGAATCCCTACGAACTGTTCAGGAGACATATTGCAGGCTTTGATACCAGTGACAGGATAGCCTTTGAGGAAGGGCATGACAGGATATCTGACCTTAGGGCAGCTGTAGCTGTTGCAACTGCGCTTAAGGATATGTCCTACGATACGGGATCCACATGTTTTACCAGGGAGCAGGTGTTTAATAAGACATTAAGCCTCATGAACCAGTCCCCCTTCGATAAGGTAAGCCCTGATGAGTTAGAGACCATATTCTCTTCAGGCGTAGATAAGGCAGTAGAGGCCAAAGATGCCGTATGCTACGTGTTTGACAGGGATAAGTGCGTAGGAACTGTATCAGATACTTCAGGGGCATGTTTTGCCTCCTACGATATATTCAAGGCAGAGGCGAATATCAAGCGCAGGCTTGAAGAACTGATGGCCCGCATAGTTAAGACTCCTCTTAAAGAGAAGTGTGATATGGTAATGAATAAGATCGCAGGCAGATATGGCATTACTCTTGATGATGCCCAGCTTGAGGCCCTCTATCTTTGTCTGTCATGTCATGTCTGCGTTGTGACCGGAGGCCCCGGTACCGGCAAGACCACCATTATGGGAATACTTGCAGAATACTTCAAGTCCAATAACATATCCTGCGCTCTTGCAGCGCCTACCGGAAGAGCTGCCAAGCGTCTGTCGGAGGCTACGGGCGAGGATGCCAGGACTATCCACAGACTGCTTGAAGTAAATGGCATATCCGAGGATTCGGACAAGATGTTCTTTACAAGATGCAGACAGAATCCGGTTGAAGCCAGAGTGATCATCGTAGACGAGATGAGCATGGTGGATACGCTCCTTTTTGAGAAACTGCTCGATGCCACATGCGAGGATGCCACTCTCATACTGATAGGAGACCCGGATCAGCTGCCTCCTGTCGGCTGCGGTAATGTCTTAGCTGACCTTTTATCCTGCAGTTTCATACCGTCTGTAAGGCTTGATCAGGTCCACCGTCAGGCAGAAGGAAGCGCTATCGCATCCAATGCATACCGGATATTAGATGGGCAGATGCCGGTGTCAGACGATACGGAATTCATAATCAAGAAGGCATCATCCGACGAGGAGGCAATGAATATCTGCATGGGACTATCCTCGAGGTTTGCGGGGACTGATTATGTCTGCCTGACTCCTACCAAGAAGGATAACACCATGCTCGGGACAGTGAAGCTCAATTCCATGATGCAGGATCTGGCATCTGATGAGGACGTGGAATTCCTTAGGCGCGGCAAGCTGAAATTCACCAAGGGCGACCGTGTTATGCAGACTAAGAATAACTATTCCGTTGAGTGGCTGGATCCTGCTACCGGAGATACCAGAAGGGGAGTGTTCAACGGCGAGATAGGTAAGGTTTTCAGCATCGACCCGATAGAGGGCGCAATGACCGTTGAATTCGACGATGGCAAGTTTGTAAGTTACAAGAACAAGAGTCTGGACGAGGTCGACCTGGCTTACGCCATAACCGTGCATAAGGCCCAGGGCTGTGAGTTTGATAACGTGATAATCGCTCTCGGCAAGATGAATGCTCTCCTGCACCGCAGAAGGCTTCTTTATACCGCCGTTACCCGTGGTAAGAAGAAGGTTATCATCATTGATTCCGGCGATACTTTATCAAAGTTCATAAGGTCCAGGGCAATAGATGTAAGGCAAACCACACTAAGAGGGCTTTTGCATCTGACAGACATTAAGAAGGGGCTTGTATGAATGCAGGATCTGCTTGTTTAAGACAGATCGTAGACTTTATACTCCCGTACAGATGCGCTATCTGCGGGAGCGTGGCAGACGGGGATGGCCGCATGTCCTATATAAGCAGGAGATATTTAGAGATCTTTGGCAGGAAGTCAGACATTCACATCTGCGGCAAATGTCTTGCAGCGATAGAACCCTATGCCCCTTCGGACAGATGGCATCTTTGCCTTTCCAACCCATTTGCAGGAGATAAGATCCCCGGGCAGGTTCTTTATATCGCCATGCCTTATAAGGGCATAGTAACCAGGATGATACCGGCAGTCAAATTCTCCGGTATGAAGGAGATAGCCAGGCTTCTGGGTATAGTCTTGTCTGAGATGCTAAGAGATGAGAAGATATCTGCAGATATCGTGATCCCGGTGCCCTTGTCTTCTGAAAGAGCGGCCCAAAGGGGCTTTAATCAGGCTGAAGAGATAGCAAGACCTGTATCAGACGTATTAGATCTGCCTCTTGTAACGGACTGTCTTATCAGGACAAGGAATACGGGCAGACAGACCGAAACCCATGACATTATCGACCGTATGGAGAATGTCAGGGGAGCTTTCGAAGTTGCAGACTCCTGGGATATAACAGGACTTACGGTTATACTGACAGATGATGTTGCGACAACGGGTTTTACCATGCATGAAGCAGCCCTTGCACTGATGGAAGCCGGCGCGGGAAAGGTCTTATGCGTCGCAATGGCAGGTAACCGCCGTGTGAAGAATGCGGATCCCTTCTGAAATCAATCTGTTGGAATATTCCTTCATTTATCTTATAATATAGGCATCCTGAGATGAGTGTCTCTAAATTGGACCTACATGACATAATATGGAGCCTGGACCGTTTGGTGGAAATCAAGCCTTGTAAGTTGGAAGATTGAAGTCAGGCGCAGGGCACCGCCCTGGAGAACTAGGGTGTCAATCAGAGCCTCGCTCGGGTGTTTTATAGAATGGAGTAGATTTGATCATATAGCATGGGTTTGATGTACGATGCCAGACAGATAGCGGCCCGTGATCCTGCTGCGCGCTCCGTGGCAGGCGTTATTTTGTTATACCCCGGTTTCCGGGCTCTTGTTTATTACCGTATTAGTCACTTCTTCTTTAGGATCAAATGGAGAGGAATCGCCAGATGGGTATCTGAGTGCGGTAAGCGTAAGACCGGAGTTGAGATACACCCGGGAGCTAAGATCGGTAAGGGATTATTTATTGACCATGGTGCAGGTATCGTTATCGGCGAGACCTCCGTAATAGGCGATAACTGTACTATTTACCACGGTGTTACCCTGGGAGGACGTGGCCATGTCAAGAACGCCAAGCGTCATCCTACAATAGGAGATAACGTGCTGATAGGTACCGGTGCCAAGCTCTTAGGCAATATAACCGTAGGTGATAATGCAAATATCGGAGCTAATGCAGTAATACTGCACGATGTTCCTGCCGGTGCCACGGTAGTCGGTGTTCCCGGCAAGATCGTGAAGATAGACGGTATCAAGACAACATCACATGCGGTGGAACTTGATCATACGGATGTAGAGGATCCTCTTGAGAGCGAACTCAAGGATCTGTGTCGTACAATAAGCGAGCTTACAGATAAGGTAAGAGCTCTTGAGACAGAGCTTTCCGAGATTAAAAACAGACAGGAGTAATAGATTACATGATAAAGCTTTACAACACACTCACAAGATATAAAGAGGAATTCAAGCCGATAACTCCGGGTGAGGTCAAGATGTATGCCTGCGGACCTACGGTTTATAACTATTTCCACTTAGGCAACGCAAGACCCTTTGTCACATTCGACACCTTAAGGCGATATCTTGAGTACAGAGGTTACAAGGTTACTTTTGTACAGAATTTTACCGATATCGATGACAAGATGATCAAGCGGGCAAACGAGGAGGGCATTACAGTCTCCGAGCTTGCCGACAGGTTTATTGCAGAATACTATGTGGATGCAGACGGGCTTAACATCAAACGTCAGGCTGTTCAGCCCAGAGCAACCCACTCGATAGATGCCATAATCGATCTTATCTCATCGATGATGGATAACGGCTATGCATATGTTATCGAAGGCGATGGCGTTTACTTCGATATCAGCAAGAAGGAAGATTACGGCAAGCTGTCACACTATAATCTCGATGAGCTCGCGGCAGGCGGCGGTGAGCGTGGTGCCTCCTATGAGGGTAAGCGCAACCCCGGCGACTTTGCTGTCTGGAAGTTCAAGAAGGAAGGGGAGCCTTACTGGGAATCACCCTGGGGCGACGGAAGGCCCGGTTGGCACATCGAGTGCTCTGCCATGATCAAGAAGCATCTTGGCGACACCATCGATATCCATGGCGGCGGACAGGATCTAATCTTCCCTCACCATGAGAATGAGATAGCCCAGAGTGAGGCCGCAAACTGCTGCTGCCTTGCAAACTACTGGGTGCATAATGCCTTCGTCAATGTAGACGGTGAGAAGATGAGTAAATCCCTCGGCAATTTCTTTACCATCAGGGATATCGTCAAGCACTATCCTTACAATGTTATCAGGTTCTTTATCCTGCAGGGCCATTACAGGAGCCCTATCAATTTCTCTGATGAACTCCTGGAGTCTGCCAAGACAAGTCTTGAGAGGATCTCTAACTGCGTTAATAACTTGGGGTTCCTCTTAGGTTCAGCCGAGCTTAAAGAAGCAGGCCCAGATGACGACAAGCTTATTGCCGCAGCAGAAGAAGCTGGCGAGAAGTTTGTAACTCATATGGACGATGACCTTAATACTGCAGATGCTTTGACTGACATCTTTGAACTGGTCAAGGTTGCCAATACTTTATCCCAGTCTGGCAAAGTGTCCGGCAAAGCCATGACCGTTGCAAAAGATAAGATACTCGAATTGACAGATACATTAGGCATCGAGCTATTCAAGGAAGAAGAGAGCGGCATCCCCCAGGATATCCTGGATATGGTCGAGACAAGAGCTCAGGCAAAGAAGGAGAAGAACTTTGCCGAAGCTGACAGGATCAGGGACGAGCTTAAGGCTAAGGGTTATTCCGTTAAGGATACGCCCAACGGACCGCAGGTTGAGAAACTCTGATGATCAAGCCGCTTATTGCAACAGATCTTCGTGAAGTATCTCCTCTGGTCCTGGCTTATATCGGGGATTCAGTATATGAGCTTTATGCCAGATGCCATGCAACGACTCACGGAGCTGGGAACAACAATAAGCTTCATAAGGAGACTGTCCGCTACGTAAGTGCCGAGGCACAAGCAAATTCGATAAGAGCCCTTGCAGGTGAGCTTACGGAGGAAGAGCAGGATTACTTCAGGAGGGGCAAGAATTCCAATCCCCATGCGGTATCAAAGAATGCTTCCCATGTGGATTACATGTATGCGACGGGATTCGAGGCGCTTATAGGATTTCTGTTTATGGATAATCAGGAACAGAGAATGGAGTATCTGATATTCAAGAGTTTTGAGATAACAGACGGAGGCGAAGGTGAACAGCGATAAGATAGAGGGCAGAAATGCCGTAACCGAGGCCCTTAATTCCGGCAGGACCATAAATAAGCTCTGGATCTTAAAGCCGGAGGGAGGAAGACGTCTTGAGCCTGCCCTTGCTAAGATCCTGGATCAGGCAAATAAGCAGGGGATAGTGGTTACCAGAGCGCCCCGCAACGTTCTGGATAAACTCTCGAACACTCATAACCATCAGGGAGTAATAGCTTCCTGTGCTTCCCACGAGTATACAGAGTTAGAAGACATCATCGAGAGCGCAAGGCAGAAGGGACATGCTCCCTTGCTGATCGCTCTTGACGAACTTAAGGATGCATATAATCTGGGTTCCATCTTAAGGATATCCGATTGCTGCGGAGTGGATGGAATAATCATCCCTGAGCGCAGGTCCATTGCCCTTGATTCCATGGTTGCAAAGGCATCTGCAGGAGCTCTCGAATATGTTCCCGTTGCAAGAGTTACTAATCTCGCCCAGACTCTGAGAAACCTCAAAGATAAGGAAGGCTTCTGGGTATGCGGTACTGATATGGATGGTACATCAGCATACGATGAGGCTGATTATACAGGCAGCCTGGTAATAGTCATAGGAAGCGAAGGCGACGGCATGAGAGAAGGAGTAAGGAAGTGCTGTGATTTTACGGTCAGCATACCTATGAAGGGTCACGTTAACAGCCTTAACGCTGCTGTTGCCTGTGGTGTAGTCGTCTTCGAGGCAGTAAAATGCAGGAAAGCTAAGGAGCAGGGCTGATGAAGTCAGGATCTAAGAGATTATTGGTATTGGCAATAACCGTAATGCTTCTTACGGTATTTGCTTCATGCAATGTCCTTAAATCCATAGGCCAGATCTCCCCGGATAAGAAACTTAGCGAGCAGGAGCTTGCCAGGCTTATTACAGAGGCCGTGCAGAGTGAGGCTTCTGTTAATGATTCATACTCCAAGATCCCCGAGTCCCAGCTTGACGGTGTAAGCTACACTGCTTTCTCAGAATATGTATCGATACTTCGTTCCATGAGCCAGAAGCATGGAGAGGTTGATTCCTTCAGGATCCTGGGGGATGAAGCTTCGGAGGAATATTTTGATTCTATAATGGAATTTAACGATAACATCAAGAGTTTTGACAGCTATGGAGATCTTGATGTAGTCGAGCTCTGCTATTCTGACGATCAGAACAAGGACCTTGCTGATGCAAGTTTTGTGATAAAGATAACTGACGACGGTTCGTACAGCCTTGCAGGCAGCTACATTACAGATACTATCCTGACATACGATTTTATCTCTCACTATTTCTCCATGATCTCTATCGGCAATACAGATGCTCTCAGCGCGATCTTAAGCCCCACATATTCATCGGAGATATATATTGATTCAGTCATCAACGCCAAAGCGGAATACATAATCGACTACTATAATCTCAAGGTAAAGAGTGAGCTTGCTGACTACGAGATAACCTGTTTTACACCTGTATTAGTATCCTACAAGATCCCTAAGACCATAGACAGTGACGGAGTATCAGTAGTTCCTCATGAAGTCGATCTTATGGTGGATAAGTCAGGCATGTTCTGTCTTATGGATGAGATCCCGGTTACTTATACCGAGCCGGTTTATCTCTATTCTGAAGGGGAGAAGACTCTTACCTGCGGCTCTTTCTATACTTACGATTCGATCAAAGCTTTACTTGGCGAACCTTTGTATACCATCCTGCCGGATTCTGTAGACCATACCTATACAGGTAGTGATGATTCCGTTCACGATGTATATGTAGTCATCGTAAGTTATAACGGCCTCATCCTGAGATTCGACGCTGAATATGGCGTCGGCTCTGAAGGTGAGTGGGGCGGCATCCTTACATCAGCTCTCCTGTACGAGACTACTGCGCCTGCTCCTTATTCCTTTAATTCGGATGTTACCATCGGCATGAACATGGCAGAGCTTCTGCTTATCTATCCGGTCCTTGATGAATACGGCTTTGTCTATACCTACGAGGAAGCTGATTCCGTATATAAGCTGACACCTGAATTCGATGAGAACAATAACATTAACAAGATCCGCTTCAGTCTTGAGACAGACACTTAAGATACAGTGCCTGCTGCTCGCTTTCGCTAAGACCTATAGAAGAAAAGTAATTCCTGACATTTCCATACTTGGAGGACATGTATCCCAGCATCTTTACCATATTCTCACTGTCTGATCTTAATGTGTGCTTAAGATCTTCTTCGCTTCTTTCGATAATGGGATCTAACAGGGATCTCAGATAACCGTAGGATACCTTGTAATTAAGGATGATGTCTTCTCTTGAAGCTCCTGCAAGAAGATAGAGCAGGGCAGCGATGATCCCTGTCCTGTCCTTGCCGTGAGCACAATGGAAAAGAACAAGCCTCTTTGAATCCAGCAGGACTCTCATGACCCGGGCCACATCGTCTCCCAGTTCCTCAAGTACCCTTATATAAAAATCACCCAATATATGAGACTTAAGATATATCATGGTCTCGTCATCAGGACTTGCGGGATCTCCTATAAACAGAGGGATCGAGTAGAAGTCAGTATCAGGATCTTCCCGGAAGGGATTTCCGTGCCTTTCAAGCTCAACTTGAGATCTCAGATCGATGACTGTCCCGATCCCGTATTCCTTGCATGCGTTGATACCTTCCCGGGTCTTTATCTGTGAGGGCGACGATGCTCGTATGAACCGTCCTGTGGCAAAAAATCTGCCGCCTTCAAGGGGCATTCCTCCCATCTCTCTTGCATTAAGGAGCGGGAGCGATCTTACGAGCTGCTCGTCAGGATCATACATATATCTTTGACCTCCTTCTTGTTTCGAAGTTAATTTTCGCAGTTGACAAGGTATATTTCAAGTTATATTATTTATAGGCAATTTGCAGACCACAGTATATGCGCCTGTAGCTCAACTGGATAGAGCATCTGACTACGGATCAGAAGGTTGTGGATTCGAGCTCTGCCAGGCGCGCCACTTAAGTTCCTGAAATCATTAGATTTCAGGGACTTTTCATTTCTGCAGGATTTTAAGAGTAATTGGTTCTTCCTTCCGTTATACTTATATAAGGATAATACGGAGGTCTGATAAGATACATTATGCTATTTACGGGAATATCACGTACATTTTCCACTGAGAACGAACAGCAGTATGAGACTATCGGTGCATTCTGGGCAGAGATGGAAAGCAAGTATGACTGTACGAGACTGCGCGGTCTTGGGTATAACTGGACGCCGGGGACGATCGAATATGTAATAGGTCTTACGGAAGGCTTTATAGAAGGAGCAAACTGCACTGTAATGCTCCCGGATGAGGGCTGGACCGAAACAAAGGGCAGAACAGAAGAGCTTGGCCATATCTACGATGTGATCTATAAGAATGGTGCACTCTCATACGAGATCGAATCTTTTGATCCGGAGGGCAATTGCAGGATACTGTACTCCAGAAGCCCCGAAGGGTATAAGAAGATCTGTAGAGCATTAGTTACGGACCTGGATGAGATCCTTAAGCTCCAGTATCTGGCTTATCAGAGTGAGGCGGCACTTTTTGGTACGGATGACATACCGCCACTTAAGCAGACTAAAGAAGAGGTTTCAGAAGAATACCAAAAAGGCTCCATTCTCAAGATGGTAACAGAAGATGGCCGTATTATCGGTTCTGTCAGGGCACATGCGCAAGACGAAACTGCATATATAGGCAAGCTCATGGTCCATCCGGATTACAGAGGATGCGGTCTTGGGAGCGCGCTCCTGTCTGAGATAGAAAGATACTTCAGCGGGCTGAGATATGAATTATTTACGAGTACCAGGAGCACTGACAATATAAGACTTTACCGTAAGGCAGGGTATGAGATCTTCTGCCAAAGAGCGGTTGATGATACGCTTATATTTGTATACCTCGAGAAGAATAAGCCTGCGCCTAGCTCTTCACATAAAATGCACAAAGGTGTTTTATAATGCTCATATGAAAAAGATTTTGATCGTAGAAGACGAACAGGACTTAAGAGATCTTTTGGATAATTACCTGACCAATGAGGGGTACGAGGTTTCCAAAGCATGCGACGGCGTGGAAGCTTTATCCTTGTTCGCTAAAAATAAGTATGATCTTGTTGTACTGGATATCATGATACCCAAGATCGACGGTTTTGGAGTCTGTGAGGTCATTAAGAAACAGTCGGCAGTACCTGTTGTATTTCTTTCGGCTCTAAGTGATGAAGCCTCCCAGCTAAGAGGCTACGACAAACTGGCAGATGATTATGTAACCAAGCCCTTCTCAATGCCGGTCTTCCTGCGGAAAGTTAGTGCGCTTATGCGGCGAAATGATACAGCGAATACTTCAGGTAATGATCCTTTGTGTGTATATGGAGATATAGTGATAAACAAAGACACAATGGAAGTATTGGTCTGTGGCAAACAGGTAAATCTGACTGTAAAGGAATTCGATCTGCTCCTGACCTTAATGAGAAATCCCGGAAGGATATTTACCAGGGAGATGCTTCTGGATCTCTTGTGGGATTACGATTCTTTAGTAGATGAACGCATTGTTGACAGTCATGTAAAGAATCTCCGTCACAAAATGGGCGGAGAATACATTGAGACTGTCCGCGGAAGGGGATATAGAATTGCAAAGAAAGATATATAGAAGTCTCTCCTTTAAGGTGTTTATAATCTCTTTCCTTGTCCAGCTTTTCGCAGGTGCTCTTATCTGCACGGTCTTATATTTAAAAACACCGGCCCATCTGGCAAGAGGTGAACTGGCGGATCTTACCATAAAGCTTGGTGACTGCGACAGGGAAGAGGCCGAGATCTTAATAGACGAATTCATTGACAGAACGCATATTGATATTGCGATTTATGATGATTCTGACATTATCAGCAATTTTAATATCTTCGATGAAGAACTGTTATTGACAGACTTCGGGACCAAAACTCTCAAATCGGTCAGCGATGT
>AUXO014364320.1_pt1 | contig 11802 bp, 4 predicted proteins | sample 768731 | NCBI WGS metagenome assembly AUXO01 (sample SAMN02715735, study PRJNA202380) | gut metagenome | biome: sheep rumen | host: Ovis aries | place: New Zealand: Palmerston North | reverse complement strand
TCGATGGACGAGAATGCCATCACCCGGCTTCGGGACAAGAAGGATGCAGAAATCAAAGAACTGCAGGGGCGAATTGGCAAAGCCGAGTCCGAGGCTGTCCGTTCAGGCAACAAGGCGTATCGTGAGCATCAGCGAGCCGAAAGTGCAGAAAACCAAGTCCGGGAAATGTTGGGCATCCGCGAAATCAAGGAAATCTGGGAGAGTGTTCAACAGAACAAGGAAGCATTCAAAAAGCAGATTGACAAATGGATTAAAGATGGCGTTGCTGCCATTAGGGATTATGCTGATGGCAAAGACAACGACTTCCAGCCCAAGCAGGGTAACGCTGTTGCATGGGGCATCATTGCTGAAGCATTCAGGTATGGCCTTGACCCGACTGACGGAAAGCAACGCAGGATGGCTGCTGCCTACCTGTTAGAGAATATGTCATGGACTGGCATTACTGACTCAAAGGCTAATCTTACAGCACTACGCACCAGGCAGCTTTGTGACGCGATGACAGTTTCCAAAGATTTGATGGCGAACTTACTCCTTGCCGCTGGCGGTAGAGGCGGTATCAGTACAGGTGGCGGCGGCTCCAACGGTGAGCTTACCAACTGGGACGGTACGAAGAAAAAGACGGGCTGGAGAATATAAAGTGGAGTTATTCCTTCAGCGAATAAAAGCGTGACGAGATAGTTACGCTTTTGATGTTTATGTGTAGAACTTGTTCGGTTTTATCACTCAACTTTTTTCGGTGCATATTCGGAATTTGCGGGTGCATCTAGTCTGGGAGAATCTTCTATTCTTTGATTGCCTAAATCCATGGCATGATGCTAGTTTTTTTGCCATTATTAGCTGCAAAAGCGCACAGACAAAGCCAAAAATAAATAAAATTTGCCCTATGGACACGGATTTGTGCTCCTGTTTGCCAAAAATATATTACCTTTGCATTTAAATAGGTTGATTGTATCCATGCAGAGCATGGAACATGCTCTTAAAACGACAAAGAATAAAATAAATACGGAGTAACATCCGTTATTAAGATAAACGCCCGACGCTTATGATGGCGCAAAAAGCATTGAGCAAGAAAGGTCGCAGACTGTGACCTCTTGCCAGAGGGCAAGGAACACATATGGAAAAGGCGTTTTCTGGACGCTTTGGTTTTGACGATTCAAGAATTTACACATTCCGAACAATTTGTCAAGAACAAAGCAACGGGAACGCCCCTTGGGGTGTTTATATGACAGTTCCGATTGGCTTTATAAGCTACAGGGGATTAATATATTCATCTGCGTGGGGCTTTCGCACGTTGCTCACTTCGACAAATTGGGCGCGTGCTAAAGCCTTTGAATCGTGAAGCGAGCGACAGAACTGGCTCCACGTTTCTTTTTTGTATGTGCGCTAACGTAAAAAACATATTGATTACTGGAGCCGTAATCTTTGAGGCAGAAGGAGCCCCGATAAAAAAGGCTGGTAACAATATGTTCAAAATTGAATGGGATAAAGAAACAGGAGGAGTAATCCTTTCTTCCAGAGTGACAAAAGACACCTTGGGTATTTCGCCGCGTCCCGTTTGGTTTGAAGAACTCGACTTGCTCGGACTCGACAAACTTGGTTGGAAATATCCCCATTGTGAGGAACCGCTGATGTGGGCCGTAAACAAGCAATATTTTTATCGTGGCCAATTGATGTTTGAGGCTAAAGGTGCCAATATATATGATTCCCCTACTGTTGTATTCACCCAAGGTGCCGAAAAAGCCATTACCCTCATTCCCGTAGACATGAAGGAAATGTTGCGTCGCAACAAGGATCAGATGTTCCTCATCGAGAGCGAAGCACGTGATTTCATTCGTGACACCTTCATTGCCTACTCTGGCATCAATCGTGCCCACGAAAGCGTCAAAGGCAATCGTGAAATCGACTATGAGGCATTGGCACAGAAAGTGGAGAAGCGCACCAAGACCAAAATGGCTGTAGTGAAAGAAGATTGCGACTCGTTTGACATTGTTCCGCTGGATGTCGCTAAAGAGGAGGGTAAGCGCGTGGTTCTTTCCACACGTATAGACCGTTTCATCGCCTCATTCAGCGGCGGCAAGGATTCTCAGGTGGTGCTCGACCTTGTTTCCCGTGCCATTCCTCCTACTGATTTTGAAGTTATCTACAGCGACACAGGCTATGAGTTGCCATCCTCACTCCAACTCTATAAAGATGTCAGGCAATTTTACACAGAACGTTTTCCCGGTCTAAAATTCAGCATAGCCCGCAACCATGAGTCCGTTCTTAACTACTGGAACAAAATTGGAACGCCGTCCGACACCCATAGGTGGTGCTGTTCGGTGATGAAAACGGCTCCATTATACAGAGCCTTAAAGGTTGAAGGTACGAACAAACAGACTCGCGTACTTGCTTTTGAAGGTGTACGTTCTGAAGAATCGTCAAGACGTAGTGGATATAATAGAATCGGGAAAGGGGTAAAGCATACATTTGTAATCAATGCTCGCCCTATTTTTGACTGGAACACGACTGAGGTTTTCATGTATCTAATGGCGTACAACCTTCCTATTAATTCGGCTTATAGATTTGGCAAGCCACGTGTTGGCTGTATTTTTTGCCCATTTGGGTCGCCTTGGGATGACATGATTGTCAACAAATGTTATCCTAAAGATTTGAAGCCATTCCTATCCGCGATAGAGCGTATAGTGTCGGATAGAAAAATACCAAATGCTCATGAATATGTCAAGGAACGCAGGTGGAAACTTAGGGCAAGTGGAACAAATGTAAAAAATCAGACTATTGTTAAATTAACTTCGTCCAGCTCGTGCTTTGTCGCTGAAATTTCCTACCCGCAGAAACATGTTACAGAATGGATTCCTACCATAGGTAAATTTACTTTATCAAAGAAAGGTTCTACCTGTCAGGGGGAATTTGAATATGACAAAAAGTCGTATTCTTTCTCTGTTTACGCACAAGGACAAAAAAATGTCTTCAAGGTTGAAGATAACAATAACATACGACTTCGATTTTACTTGCGACGTATTGTCTATAAATCAGCATACTGCATAAATTGTGAGGCTTGTGAGATTGAATGTCCTACAGGTGCTCTCTCTGTCTATCCAAAAATTTCAATAAATAAAGAAAAATGCATACATTGTTTGAAGTGCCTTGATTATCATCAGCATGGTTGCATTGTAGCAGACTCATTAGTAACAACTATGGGAAATATTATTAACGGAACCAAAATTTCGCCCTACGGGACCTTTGGCATCCAAGATGCCTGGGTTGATGAATTCTTCACAAGCATTGAGGATTTTTGGGCAAATAACAGTCTTGGGAAAAAGCAAGTGCCAAGTTTTAGAGCTTGGCTTCGTGATGCCGAGATCATTGACTCGAAGGCAGAGATTACGCCATTAGGTAAACTGTTATCAGAAATAAGAGAAGACAATCCTATCTTGATGTGGGAGGTTATTCATATCAATCTTTGCTATAATAACCCCCTCATGCGATGGTTCTCTTCTGAGGTAAACTTTACAAATGCGATAACAAGAAAGGAATTAGAAACTCTTATTCTTGATTACTTTAATGGTGCATTCTCTGACACATCTATTAAATATGCATTACAAGCACTTCTACAGGTGTTTAAGTATTCTCCAGTTGGAACAGAGTTCGAACAACTCGTAGCTTTAGATTCGAAATCAACGGTATATAGCCGTAAACCATATAATGACTTGTCACCCGAGGCAATTGCATATTCAATATATAAGTATGCAACTAATATTGATGCCGATATGGTTCGCGTCTCTGATTTCTATAAGCAAGAATCTATAATTGGCGTTTATCGCGAATTTGGGATTTCAAAAAATGAATTGTTAAAAAACTTACGCACACTTCATTCCGACTCTAATCGTGTGCTGACAGCCGAACTAAATATGGGTCTGGATCATATTACATTACAGAAAGATTTAACCCCTATAAAAGTTCTTGAAATTCTCACAAAATGACGAACCACAATATGGCTAATACTTACAATGACATCATTCGGAAAAGGGCAGGGCGTGCAGCCTACTCTCTTGAAGAGGAAAAGGGGCACCAGTGGGAATCGTTTATTCCAAACGAACAGTTTAACAGTGTGCTTAGTACCGTGCTCCGCTCTGTGCGTGGCAACGACATCGACGCTCATAAGTCGTTTTGGATTAACGGCACATACGGCACAGGCAAGAGTCATGCCGCAGCAGTCATCACCCATCTGCTTAGTGACGAGGTGGATGATTTACGGCAATGGATAGACTACGAATACCGAGATGACAAGTTCAAAGCTATCCGCGACGCAATCTATGCCGTGCGCCAAAAGAAACGCCTGCTACCTGTAAAGATTGAAGGACTTAAGGAGATGTCGCAGGTAGGCGACCTCCCTTTGGTACTGCAGACTGCCGTTGTTCAAGCACTCAATCTCCACGACATCGAGATTACGGTTGATACGGATTTTGAGACACTGTTAGAGAATATTGAGTCCAATCCAGTTATTTGGGATGACCTGATTGCCACCAACAGCGACCTGCATTCGGTGGCACCCGACAGGAAACTGCTCGCACTGAAACTACGTGGAAAAGATATGGGCGTTTTCCAAAAAGCCAATACCGCATTACACGCCCGTAACTTCCATGTGTTCCCAAAAGAGAACACCATCAGCAACTGGTTGGTTGAAGTGCAAAACGAATTGAGGAAAACAACTCCATACAAAGGGTTGCTCATTCTGTGGGATGAGTTCACTGACGTAATGGATGATGCCATTGGTATTCAAGTCCTGAAAGCATTGCAAACCATTGCCCATAAGTTTGCCAACGAAGAGAACGACAGCTTCTTATGCTTAATCTCCCATCCGTCGGCATTCAACAAACTTGGCTCAGAGGAAACCAAGCAGACCGATGGCCGTTACCATCGCATGAAGTATAATATGGAGCCTGTGTCGGCATTTAAAATAATGTCGCGCAAGTTTGAAATAGTCAATCCTGAGCGGCACGAGCAGATGCGCAGTTTGTTCTACTCTGTCAATGGGCAGTTGCTAGACTTGTATACCCGTTCAAGCAACGACCAGAAGGAGACCCGTGAAGACCTACAGCTGCTTTTCCCGATACATCCTGGTACTGCCAACTTGGCAACGCACTATGCTACGGTTGTCGGCTCATCAAGCCGAAGCGTTTTTGAGTTCATTGGGCAGAACGAACAGATGGAAACATTCCTTTCGAGTGAGGAAGCCTTTGCCAATCGCGAATTGGTAACGGCAGACTTCCTGTGGGATTTCGTGCTGAACGTTTTCAAGGACGATGTAGCCAACTATGCCGCCGTTACCGAACGGTTTGCCACCTATCGCCAGCACGTTGAAGACTACGGCAAAGCAGCCTTTGCCATTTTCAAGGGGGTGCTGTTGCTTAATGCTTTCAACAATATCTCTGGAGACAGCGACAATGTCGGCGCACTGGTCACTCCAAACGAGGACAACATTATCAACCTCTTTACTGGAACGCAGTATGAGGCTGATGTAGAACCGACGCTTGCATGGTTTAACGACCAGGGTATTATTCAGCGTGACCCTACTGGAGTCTATTCAGTTCAGTTCTCGGCTTTACCATCTCACAAGATAGAAGAATTCAAACAGAAGATGATGGATGTCGACTATCACTATATGTCGCAAGTGCTACATTTCGGTGATACGGCTCGCAACTACTTCGAAAAGAAGTATCTGCAAAAGATTATTCGTCCGTATAGTTTCGACTTCTATTCGGAAGCATCCAACGATTTTGCTTTACGTGAGCAAATCAAACGAGCAAAGAAGGCATCTATGCCGAGTGAACTTTTTCTCTCACTTCTTTTCTCTCGCAACAACACTGAAATAGCGCATCTGCGTCAGTTTGCCGAAGAGTCATCCTGTGCAGCGAAGGATGGAAACAAGGATCTGAACGACATTATATATATTGTGTTTGATACACCCTTTGGAGACAAAGAATATAGTCGTTTTATCGAGTACATGGCCAACTACAGTGCCGCCCAAGAATTGGGTTTCCTTGAACAGGTCAACGTGCATCGTGAACATGCCTGCGAAATGATAAAAGAATGGTTGGTAACAGCTCAAAGGGGCAATGCCACCCTATACGTTAATGGCGAAACAATTCCTATTTCGGTCAAACATCTATCTTCGACACTTAATAACATTGTTGCACCAATAGTCTTTCCAAAAGGACCAGACTCTCTTGAAATTCTTCGTCAGCGTTCGCCAAGTACGTTTTGGAATTCACAAGTGTCAAAGGAAATGATACGCGAAGTAATATTCGCTACCAACAAGGCTGACATAGACAATATTAATAACTCCCAAAGGGTCGCTTTCAAATACGTCATTCAAGAAGCTCTTGATGACAATCTTGAGTGGCGCTCTGATGTTTCCGAGAACCACCCGCTAAAAGCCGTCTACGATTTCGTAAACAATCGAATAAAGTTTGCCAACAAATCTCAACTTTTTAATTTTGTCGAGAAATTTGATGAATTGCGTTATCCTCCATATGGATTGTCGGGCAACTTTGCTTCGGTTGGTATAATGGCTTTTGCCCTTCGCAAATGGGCGGGAAAGATATTCGATACTTTAGGAAAACCGCGCGATGCCAGCAATCTGGCTCTTGACATCACAGAGTTATTTAACGTGTGGGAAAAGGGCAAGAATAGCAATAAACTTAATTTCAAGTTTCAGACTCCCGAGGAAGGGAAACTCTGCAAAGCCCTCGTTCGGTTGTTCAAGCTTGACAAACTTAAGGAATACAGCGACATCTCCAGCCTTGACAATGCACGTGCCGCCATTGTCGGAGCCTTCCTTGAAGCTAAAGGTTATCCACTATGGTCGCTTAAATACATTGACGAGGACTTTGCTGCTTCTCATCCTGCGTTAACCCTATGCGGTGACATCCGCAGATTGTTTGATAATATAGTAGAGATTTGCAACAAGCGAGACTTGAAGAATCCTAGTTTGGTAAAAGACACGCTTGACCTCATAGACAATTACAAAGTAGACATTCCTGACTATTTTGCCCGTGAAGGTTCATTCGATAATGGTTTCAACAACTTCTTGCTTGCTCAGCCCATTGTCGGACTTCGGTCAGAGGAAATCCCCGATGCCTACGAATATATCCGTGGGCATCTTGAATCGACCGTAGGCTATTGGACAGAGGATGAGGTGGCAGACCGTCTACAACAATGGCGTATAGTCAGAAATAGAGAGATAGAAGATGAACGCCGCCGTCAAGAGGAAGAAGAGCGGCGTAAATGGGAGGAAGAAGAACGCCAGAAACACGAGGAAGAGCGAAGGGAGCAGGAACGGCTGCAAGCAGAGTTTAAAAAAATCAAAGGTGACCCGCAAAATGTGGTAAAGAAAAAAGTGTCGGCTCGCGAACGCATAGACAAGATTGACGACCCGAAGACTCTTCGTAAATTGCTTGATGCGGTCATCAATATTGGTTACGAGCAAATTCTTGACATTATTCTCAATACAGACACCCCCAATAACAATGCATAAGTCGTTCGCATCACTTGATGAACTCTTTGGCTACATTCAAGAGGACAAAGAATGGCAAGGAGCAAATAGCAGTCTTCACAACCGCTATCCGGTAAGGTTCGTTTTGTTTGAAAATTTTGTCGACTTCAACGAATTCATTACCAATCGTCCTGAGGGCATATTCAAATATGCCCTCGACACGCTGTTGGAAGATGGATACCCTGATACTATTGTCAGTTATTCTGCCCTGGCACAAGAGATAAAGAGCATGGTGGCCAAATTGCCAGCTAATGATTTTGTCATCTATCCATTCTCGGAGATGGCTCGGTTTTATCCACAAAGAGAGTTTGTCTCCCTTATCAAGTCTATTCGTCTGAAGCAACCGCCTGAGGACTCTCAGACAGAGCATGTCCGACTCTACATCCCTATTGTGGGCATGCTAAATAAGATGAGCCAGTTTGTCAGTGACAGTCAAACGTTTGTTTGGGAATACAAGGGGCAAAGTGAACGTGGGCTATATACTCTCGTTATCTCCAACAGTACAACATACGGTGTTGCAGGATTAGAACAAAGATATTCGGTAGTAGCGTCTCTTGCCGAATGGCTCTCACTTTGGGCTAAAGGCGAAAACGTGAAGAGAACCATCATCTGCAGTTCTCCGATGATTTACGACAATGCTCATTATGCTCAGCCAGATAATGCGTTCAACTATATCGAGTGCCATAATGCGTTCGAATTTCTCACGAAAGGGCTTCAGCTGAATTTTGGGCAGACACCAGAGCCGAGAGAAGAAGACTTAAAGTATTGGGAGCAGCTTGCAGGGCAGATTGATGTGACAACATTTGATTTTGACACGTTCATCTGTGAACGTTTCGACACATTCAACCTACATGACAGTATAGACTTTATCAAGAAATGGAATGAATGTGACTCCGACTTTGATCGCTGGCTGTTGACACTCTACTATAGAAAAATATCAAACGGAGCAGGTTATGTCAACTTTGCTCTCTCAAAGTGTAACAATCTCAGTACTTCAGAACTTTTCTCAAATATCGCTACAGCTATATTTGACACTCAACTCGTTCCAAGTGATATGATTGAACGCAAACGTGCAATGCAGCTTGCCTCATCAAGGAATGTCAAACTCACGGAGATCGCTGAAGCGCATTTGGATGCCAAACTGAAAGCCATAGCCGTTAATCCAGAGCAAGGTATGTACATTATTAAGCAGTTGCTTACTTCACTATCAGAAAATGAACGCCGCTTAATAGTACAATGGGTGGGTGATGGTCAACTCACTCTGAGTGATATACGCGATATCTTCCCCGATTTATATCACTATCTTAAGCCGATGACCCTTTCACAACTTGGCGAGGAAAACCAGTGGGTCAACAAATACTTTGATGCTTATCGACAATCAAAGCTTGCAGGTCGCATTAACGCAGAAGTTGAACAATCCATCCAAAGCCTAAATGCTACACCTTCCTCATTCATGAATTGGCGCGACAATTTCAAAACTGTCCGTACCATTCTTTTGGAACGTGAGGATGTTGATGTCTATTATTGGATAGATGGTCTTGGCGTTGATTGGATACCATTTATCATAGAAGTGATAAACGAACATGCAAAGGAGAATGTTTATCTCAATGAAGTGTATATAGCATCGGCTGTGGAGCCTACTACAACCTCAAAGAATAGACCAATCTTACAATCACTCTTACCCGAGGGAAAAGCATTGCCTAAGATTGGTGACCTCGATACTTTCGCCCATTCTCATAAATGCTATCCTAAATACATCATTGATGAGATGGAAATGGTTCGCAAGGCCATTCGGAGCGTTCTTGCTCAGTACAACGGAAAGAAGATTGCCTTTGTTTCTGACCATGGTGTGACTTACCTTTCGCAATACTCAAAGGGGTTGAAAATAGCAGGACTAACGTATGACCACGAAGGAAGATTGGCTACGGCAACTAAAAAAATTGCAGCCGATGACAAATATCTTGTGTTAGAGGACGGCAAAACTATTTGCTCTCTCACTCATGCTTCGCTGGGTGATAAAGTGGATAAAGGACATGGTGCTCACGGAGGCTGTACGCCCGAGGAAATACTCGTACCTATTATCATTGTCTCTTCTAACAAAAACGCCTCCAACTACTCTGTGAAGATTATTAAGGATGAGGTAGATGGGACTAACCCTGTAATTGAGTTTCAGATTAAGGGTCTTAACTCCATCGATTCTCTAGAACTCGAATATAACGGAGCAATGTACAGTCTGACTAAAGTTTACAATGATATTTATCGTAGTGAGCGACTTAACCTCGTTGATACCGCAACAAGGGTAATCGTAAAGATAGGTAAAGAATTCAAAAGTATCCATAATATACATGTATCAACTGGGGCAACAGAAGAAGATCTCTTCGGCTTTTAATAGGAAAACATATGAATACCGATTTAGCAAATAAGATACGCGAGCAGTTTGCCGCGATGACTATATATAAAGACCAAACGACGACAGGCAGTCTTTTTGCAGGACGTAACTTACCTTCGTTTGTGAAGGACTTCCTCCTAAAACGTTATATCAACGCTGACGGCTCAATAAAACGTGAGGAGCTAACACGATTCCTTGATTTGGTAATACCGACCAATCAAGCATCAGTAAAAGACCGCCTGGACTGCGGTGAGGAATTGACACTGCTCGCTCGTTTTGTCGTTGAGATAGACCTTGTTCGTGGGTTGCGTCGTTTTGGAATACCCGATGTGGGTATCAAAACGCGTGAGGGACAAATTCCGGAGTATGTCTATAAGAAGCACATGGGTGAACTCGTTGAGGGAGAAAAGTGGGGCATCATCAAATTGGCGCTCCTTCCTGATGAGGACGGCAAGAAAAACCATGTGGAAATGGTTGACTATAAACCATTTAAACCCTACCGCATAGTTGACGTGGAATATCTACGTCATGCTCGTGAAGCTTTTACTACAAGAGAGTGGATAGACTTCTTACTCTCGGCAATGGAATATGATGCGGATGGTTTTACATCACAAACAGAGAAGATAGAGTTTTTAACCCGACTACTTATATTCATAGAGCCACGTCTTAATGTGATAGAACTGGCTCCAAAGGGAACTGGCAAGTCTTATGTGTTTGGCAATCTATCAAAATATGGATGGTTAGTAAGCGGTGGCAAGGTTACCCGTGCCAAACTGTTTTTTGACAAACAGAAACAACAAAATGGTATTATCAAGAACCACGATTTTACGGCCTTTGATGAGATACAAACTATCGTATTTCAAGAACCTGCCGAAATCCAAGCAGCACTTAAATCTTATCTAGAGAGCGGAAAAACAACAATTGACAACAATGAATTTACTTCAGAATGCGGTCTAATGCTCATGGGCAACATTCCGCTTGATAGCAATAAGCGACCGGTGAACTATCGTTATTTCGACTCGCTACCTCAACACTTTCGAGAATCTGCTTTGCTTGATCGCTTCCATTGTTTCATAGAGGGGTGGCATTTGCCTCGTATACACAAGGGAATGATATTCAAAGGATGGACAGTAAATGTAGAGTACTTCTCTGAAATCCTGCACGAACTACGTACTCAAAGCATATACGGCATTGTGTTCGACCAGATTGTTGAGTACGATAAAAATGCAGATACCCGTGACTTCAATGCTGTCAAACGGATTGCCGTGGGCTATATGAAACTCTTGTTTCCTCATTGGAACTCGGTCGAGAAAGTCAACCTTGAAGAGTTTGACCAATACTGCTTACTGCCCGCTATCCGCAGACGCGGTATTATCAAGGAACAATGTCACTATATCGACCCCGAATTTAAGACGGCTATGCCAAATTTCCATACCAAGTCCCAACTTCCTGACACATTCGAGAATGAGACCAACTGGACTCTTTAGAGTGATAATAAGGAAGCCTTTGAAGCATAGCAGGAAGGAGTGAACTGATTGTTTTCACCACCCAAAATCGGCATGGCGGTTTCGATTTCGGAATGCCATTTTGTTTACGAGATCTGTCTGGAAAAGTTGTGCAGATAGGAATGAATATTTGGAACCTTTTGACGATATATGGATAACAGCAGAGAATACCAACCATTGTTGCGACAGGGACTTTGCTTACTAATCCCACTGCAAAATTGACTATCAATGCTTAAAATCTTTCTTGAACTCTCACGAAATTTCATTGAATACTTCGAGGTCCCCCAAAGGTCACTTTAACGTTCTATGTTCACCTCATGTTCACCAAGAAAAGAAAAAGCACCTACAAAATC
>AUXO012907884.1_pt1 | contig 11802 bp, 9 predicted proteins | sample 768731 | NCBI WGS metagenome assembly AUXO01 (sample SAMN02715735, study PRJNA202380) | gut metagenome | biome: sheep rumen | host: Ovis aries | place: New Zealand: Palmerston North | reverse complement strand
AGAAAATAAGCCTATGTATGAAAAAATAGAAGCTTGCCTGGCATGCGAAGACATTACGGACGAAGAATACAGCGAAGAAGATGCTAGAAATGATAGAATAGCTCTGGCTTCTTATACTGGTAAGCAGGTTGTTAAGTATTATGGTCCTGTAGTATTGCTTGGGGCAGCTTCAATAGCTAGTATTCTTTGTGGAGTTAATATTCTTAATAAGAGAAACATGGCTTTGGTAGCAGCTTATACAACTCTTGATGCTGGATATAAAACATATAGAATGAGAGTTATTGATGAGCTTGGCTCTGAAGCGGATTATCGATTCAAAACCGGAACTGTTCAGAAAAAAATCGAAACAGAGATTGTAGATGAAGAAACCGGCGAAGTAAAAGTAAAGAAAGTAAAAACTGATGTGTTAGAACCAGGAGTAGAACCTCTTGATTATACGATCAACTTCTGTAAAGAGGCTATCCATGTAACGGATAGAAAAGATCTTACAAGATCTAAAAGTTTCATCATAAGTTGTGAAGACGCATTGAATCTAACTCTTAAAGCTCAGAAGTACTTGACATTGAATCAGGCTCGTGTTAGTCTAGGAGTTCCGGAAGTGTGGTACGGACAAATTGTAGGCTGGACCATGGACGGAACAGGTGACTGTGAAGTTCAGCTTAATCAGCATATTGTGTATGATGAAGAACTTGGGCAGATGACTATATTGATCGACCCGAATGTTGATGGGCCAATGTTCCATAAGATTGGAGGAATGATCGATGGTTAAAGAAATAATTTGTTTCGCTGTGGGAGCAGCTGCAGGTTTCGGAGTGGCAACATATTTTATGAAAACAAAATATGAAGCCATGGTTGAAGAAGAGACGAAAAATGCAATGGAATGGGTAAAGAATAGAAACAGCGACGAAAAAACAGAAGAAATATCTCATTCCGAAGAAGTTAAGAAGTTTAACAATATTGCAACTAATTATAATAAAGTAAAAGAAAGAGTAGAATCTGAGGGATTGATCATGGATGAAAATAAACCATATCGTATTTCTGAAGGAGACTTTGTAGTTGATGATGATGAATATGGTAAAGTTTCTCTGGATTACTATACTGATGAAGGAGCTCTATATGAAGATGATGAATGCATCTCTAATGTGGATGAAGTCGTTGGTTTAGATAATTTGAATCTTCTTAGAGGTATAGATGACGATGTTATTTATGTAAGAAACGAGAAATATAAAATCGATTATGAAGTTAGTAGAATTGTAGGAAGCTATTCTGAAGGAAATAATTATGTCTAATGTTAATGTAACAAATGAATATTTCTTATGGTTGCTTAACTTAGTAAATACGAGTTACATTAATGAAGAAAAGTACAGTAAACTATTATGGTACTTATTCAATAGGGAATTTACATGGGTTATACCTAATGATGAGAACAGAGCAATTGATGCTATTGAATTAAGATATGAATTTAGTAGCACTTATGGTCTTGCGGTTAATGATGGGCCATGCTCTGTTCTCGAAGTTCTTATACGATTAGCTAACGATTGGGAACACGAATTAACATATGATTTTCACAAAGGTGATCGTACTAGTAAATGGTTTTGGATTATGTTAGATAATTTAGGACTATTAGATTATCCAGATTGGTCATTTGAAGAGGATATTGTGGATGAAATCGTAAGTATATGGCTTGATCGTAGGTTTGAAAAAAATGGTATAGGAAGTGTATTTCCGGTAAAAAGTGGTATACGAGATCAAAGATCGGTAGAAATTTGGTTACAATTACAGGATTATGTGCTCGAAAACGTCAAATATTGACTAAAAATCGTGAAAAATGGCCTATTTTGACCATTTACCACGATTACACACCGATAATATTACTATAAGGTAATTATTTTACTTAATATAGATTATTATGGTGGTATTCTGGTAAATTGGTATTTTAGGTGTTAAAATCACGTTTCTGTCAAATAAAAGTGGTAAAACTGGTAAACTGGTATAGACAGTATTTTGATGAAGGAGGTGATGGAAAATGCTAGATTTTCTGTCAGTTACTCAGAATCCATCAAAGAAAGGCGTTGTAGAGTTAAAACCTAAATTCAAGGTAATGTCTAGTTCTGATCTTATGGTTAGAGGAGGAGATTTCTATGCAATCTGGAATGAGAAAGAAGGATTGTGGAGTAAAGATAAATCAGTAGCTGTAAGATTGATAGATGAAGAAATAAAGAATTATTACGATAAACTTGTTGGCGAAGACAAGAATTACGAAACAAATTTCTATCCTAAATATCTTTGGGACTCAGATACCGGTTCTATAGATAAATGGCATAAGTTCTGTCAGAAGCAAATGTGGGATCAATACCATCAATTAGATGAAAAAGTCATATTTGCGAATAGCGAAACTAAAAAAGAGGATTATGCTAGTAAGAAATTACCATATGCTTTAGAACCTGGTAATTATTCCTCATATGAAAAGTTAATATCTACTCTTTATACCCCGGATGAACGAGCTAAAATAGAATGGGCTATAGGTTCTATTATAGCTGGAGATTCCAAAAAGATTCAAAAGTTCTTAGTATTCTATGGTTCTGCTGGAAGCGGCAAATCGACAATAATGAATATAATTCAAATGTTGTTCGATGGTTATTATAGTATGTTTGATGCGAAAGCGCTAGCATCAAATAATAATACATTTGCTTTAGAATCATTCAAACATAATCCTTTAATAGGAATACAACATGATGGTGATTTAAGCAGAATCGAAGATAATACAAAATTAAACTCTATAGTTTCTCACGAACGTATGGAGATCAATGAGAAATTCAAGAGTATGTATGATACTAAATTGAATGCATTTTTATTCATGGGTACTAATAAGCCAGTAAGAATAACTGAAGCTAAATCTGGATTGATCAGAAGACTTATTGATGTAAGACCTAGTGGAATAAAGATACCGTATGGTACATATATGCAACTCATGAATAATATTAAATTCGAGCTTGGTGCAATAGCTTCTCATTGTTTGGAAGTATATAAAACCATGGGTGAAGATTATTATGAGAATTACATCCCTAAGGACATGATGAGCGCAACTAATGATTTCTATGATTTTGTAGAAAGTCATTATGAAGATTTTAAGAAAGCTGATTATGTTACTCTTAAAGATGCATGGGATATGTATAAAAAATATTGTGATTATGCTCAAGTTGCATATCCATATCCAATGAGAGCGGTTAGAGTTGAATTAAAGAATTATTTTGAAGAATATAGAGAACAATATCAAACTCCAGATAAACATCTAAGAAATGTTTACTTAGGTTTCAGAACAGATAAATTCTTTTATGAAAAAGTAGAAAAGAAAGAAGAGCAGCCACAAGATATGAAATGGCTGTTTTTTAATTCTGACAAATCTATATTCGATGATGTTTGTGGTGGGTGCTTTGCACAATATGCCGGAACTAATGAAGTTCCAGGTAAGAAGTGGATGGATGTAGATACTCTATTACGTGACATCGATACTACAAAACTTCATTATGTCATGGTCCCAGGCGATCATATTGTTATAGATTTCGATTTAAAAGACGATAATGGCAAAAAGTCATTAGATATGAATCTTGAAGCGGCAAATAAATGGCCTAGAACCTATGCTGAATTAAGTAAAAGTGGTTCTGGAATTCATCTTCATTATATCTATGGTGGTGATGTAAACAATCTTAGTAGAGTTTACGAAGATGGTATAGAGATAAAAGTATTTACTGGAAATAGTAGTTTGCGAAGAAAACTTACTAAATGTAATGATATACCTATAGCAACCATTAATAGCGGACTTCCATTGAAAGGAGGGAAGAACGTGGTAAATTATGATGGTGTGAAGAACGAAAAAGCTTTACGCACATTAATAAAGAATTGTTTAGAGAAGAAGCATCATGGTGCTACAAAACCTGAAGTTGATTTTATACATACTATTCTGGAAGAAGCATATGATTCTGGGATGGAATACGATGTAACAGATCTTAGACCTAAAGTTTTAGCATTTGCTAATAATAGTTCTAATCAATCAGAATATTGTGTAAAACTAGTAAGTAAAATGAAATTCTTCTCTGATAAAGTTAATGATAATGAGAATACTGTTGATAGTGATGGTGATTTAGTATTTTATGATGTTGAAGTATTTCCTAACCTATTTGTAATTGTATGGAAAAGGTTGGATGGTCCTGTAAATAAAATGATAAATCCTGATGCTGTTGAAGTTGAAAGGCTCACAAACTTCAAGTTGGTTGGTTTTAATAATAGAAGATATGATAATCATATTTTATATGCGAGAATATTAGGATATGACAACCTTCAATTATATGATCTCTCACAAAAGATAATAAATGGAAGTAAAAATGCCATGTTTGGCGGAGCATATAATTTATCATATACAGATATATATGATTTTGCATCTGCTGGAAATAAGAAAAGTCTTAAAAAGTTTGAGATTGAATTAGGAATCCACCATCAAGAATTAGGACTTAAGTGGGATGAACCTGTTCCTGAAGATCAATGGAGTACAGTTGCAGAATATTGTGTTAATGATGTAATAGCTACAGAAGCTGTGTTTAAACATTTAACCGCTGATTGGACTGCTAGAGAGATCCTTGCCGATTTAGCTGATATGAGTGTTAATAGTTCAACAAATAGTCTTACACAAAAGATTATATTCGGAAATGAAAGATCGCCACAAAATAGTTTCAATTATAGAAATCTAGCAGAACCAGTAAAAGAATTAAATGATGATGTAGCGGAATTTCTGAACATTGCATGTCCTAAAATGATGAGTATGCGCCATGGTGAAGAAGAAAGTTTACTTCCTTACTTCCCTGGATATACTTATGATGCCGGTGTATCTACTTATAAAGATATAAAAGTTGGCGAAGGTGGATATGTTTATGCTGAGCCAGGTATGTATGGTAATGTCGCATTGTTAGATGTATCATCCATGCATCCTCATAGTGCTATAGCTGAAGATTTGTTTGGAACAGAATATACAACCATATTCCGCGATATTGTTGAAGGACGTGTAAATATTAAACACGAGAATTGGGATGCGGTAGAAAGTATCATGGATGGCAAACTTATTCCTTATATTAAAAAGGTAAAAGAAGGAGAAATGTCATCCAAAGATCTTGCTAATGCACTAAAAACTGCTGTTAATTCTGTATATGGTTTAACGTCAGCTAAATTTGATAATCCTTTTAGAGATGTCAGAAATAAAGATAATATAGTTGCGAAACGAGGTGCTTTATTCATGATAGATCTTCAAAAGGAGGTTCAAAAGAAAGGTTATACTGTAGCACATATTAAGACAGATAGTATAAAGATACCGGATGCTACCGATAGTATTATTGAATTTGTTAAAGAATTTGGTGAATCTTATGGTTATACGTTTGAACATGAGGCCACTTATGACAAAATGTGCTTAGTAAATGATGCTGTGTATATTGCTAGATATAAAGATGGTACATGGACTGCTACAGGAGCACAGTTTGCACAGCCCTACGTTTTCAAAACATTATTTAGCCATGAGCCAATACAATTTGAGGATCTTTGTGAAACAAAATCAGTAACTTCGTCTTTATATTTGGATATGAATGAGAATCTTCCTGAAGGTGACCACGATTATCAATTCATAGGAAGAGTTGGTTTGTTCTGTCCTATAAAAGCAGGTAAAGGGGGCGGAATACTATATCGTTTCAAAGATGATAAATATAATTCAGTTGGCGGAACTAAAGGATATCGATGGCTTGAAGCAGAAACAGTAAAGAATCTTAATATGGAAGATGCTATAGATAAATCATATTATACGGCATTTGTTGATGAGGCTATAAAAGATATAGCTAAATATGGAGATTTTGAATGGTTTGTGTCTGATGAGCCATATGACGGTAGATTCGACATCCCATTTTAGGAAGGAGTAATTAATTATGGAAAAAAGAAAGAATTTAATTTTAGAAAACGTTGAAATACTTCCAGCACCTTTTAGAAATTTTTCTGGTAAACAGACTAAATATAATGCAGAAGGAGATAGAAATTTCTGTGTTGTTATTCCGCCTGATCTAGCAGAAATGTTGTCAAAAGATGATTGGACAGTAAAGGTTCTTAACAAAAGAAGCGATGATGAAGAAGATAGATATTACATAAAGGTTAAAGTAAGATTTAATAGCAACAGAAAGCCAAAGATTGTTCAAATCACATCTGGTGGTAAAACATTACTTGATGAAGAAAGTGTTGAAAATCTTGATTGGGCTGATATTGTATCGGCAGATATATCTATTAATCCTTATGAAAGTAATGTCAGAGGAGAACATTATGTAAGCGGATATCTTAAATCCCTATTCGTTACGATAGATGAAGATGAACTAGATAAAAAGTACTCTGATGTTATTGCTGCTTCTGAAGAAGTTGTAGATGAAGAAATTCCTTTTTAATACAACACCATGGCTATTAATCTAGACACTGGTCAGATAAATGCTATGAATCAATTGAAAAATGGATGTATATTATGCGGTGGCGTTGGTTCTGGTAAATCTAGAACAGCCATCGCATATTATTATACTACTGTTTGTGGTGGAACATTACAAATAAATGAAGACGGAATCGACTCTCCTATGGAAAATGAAAAGAATTTGTATATAATAACTACGGCTAAAAAAAGAGATACATATGAATGGGAAAAAGAATTAGAAGCATTTGATATAAACATTAATAATGTTGTAGTTGATTCATGGAATAATATAAAGAAGTATACAAATGTTATGGGTAGTTTTTTTATATTCGATGAACAACGAGTTGTTGGTTATGGTGCTTGGACAAAAGCTTTTTTAAGAATTACTAAACTTAACGAATGGATATTGTTAAGTGCTACACCTGGCGATACATGGTTGGATTACATACCTGTGTTTATAGCTAATGGTTTTTATAAAAATAAAACTGAATTTGTCCATAGACATGTCATATATAATCGATATACTAATTTTCCTAAAGTTGATAAATACATTAACACCGGAAGATTATTAAAATTGAGAAAAATGATATTGGTTAATATCGATTATACTAAGAAAACAATAGCTCATCATTTTCCAGTGATAGTAAAATATGATCAAGATCTTTATACCATGGTAGCAAAAGATAGATGGAATGTTTTTGAAAATGAGCCAATACAAGATATATCTAGTTTATGCTATACATTAAGAAGAATAGTAAATAGTGATCCTAATAGAATAGAGGAGGTTGAAAAAATTGTCAGAGAAAATCCAAAAACAATCATATTCTACAATTTCGATTATGAGCTCGAATTGCTTAGAGCCATGGCAAAAGAAGTGGATTATTGCTGCGCTGAATGGAACGGGCACAAACACCAACCTGTACCTGGTAGTTCCACGCCACAATGGATATACTTGGTACAATATACAGCGGGCGCTGAGGGGTGGAATTGCACAGACACAAATACAATAATATTCTATTCACAAAACTATTCTTATAGAACAATGGTACAAGCAGCTGGTAGAATTGATAGAAGAAATACTCCGTTTTCGGATTTGTATTATTATCATGTAAAATCCAACTCTTCAATTGATAAAGCCATAGCTAATGCGCTGAATAAGAAGAAAAAATTTAATGAAAGAGGCTTCGTTGTATAAACAAAGCCTCTTATTTTTATTCGCGTCGTATACAAAGCTTATAATAGAGAGGAAGAGTATATCTAAAATACAACTCCTCTCATTTTATTTTTAAAAACACGAAAGAGAGCAATTATGTTAGAAAGAAATTTTCAGGCTAAACTTATTAAAGAATTAAAAGAACGATTTCCTGGATGTATTGTTATGAAGAATGATCCTGGATATATTCAAGGAATACCTGATCTTACTATTTTATATGAAAACAAGTGGGCTACCTTAGAATGTAAAAATAATAAAAAAGCTTCAAAACGATCAAACCAAGAATATTACGTTAATAAAATGAACACCATGTCATTTTCCAGATTTATAAGTCCTGAAAATAAAGAGGAGGTACTAAATGATCTTCAACGAACATTCAGAACTTAAAGGTCTGCATGCATTTTTAAGTGCAAGTAAATATCATTGGATTAATTATGACGAAAACAAATTAAGAGAACGATATGAAAATTCATTAGCTCTTCAAAGAGGAACCGAATTACACGAATTTGCTCAATTGGCTATAGCTCATGGCATAAAACTTCAAAGATCGAAGAGAACTTTGAATATGTATGTAAATGATGCTATAGGATACAGAATGAAACCCGAGCAAATTCTTTTTTATTCGCAAAATTGTTTTGGAACAGCGGATGCCATCGCCTTTTCGGAAAAAACTAAATTCTTAAGAATACATGATTTGAAAACTGGCGATACTCCGGCATCTGTACATCAACTAGAAATATATGATGCATTATTTTGTTTAGAGTATGGTTATAATCCATTTGAGATTGAACACGAATTACGAATTTATCAATCTAATGAAGTATTCATTCATACTCCAGATCCGAAAGATATAGCACATATTGAAGATAAAATAATAACCTTTGATAAATGTATCGAAAAAATAAAACAGGAGATGTAAGATGAATGATTTATTGATGCATACAGGCACGCCACATGAAGGAATGATTCCTCATTCTGGACGATTTCCTTATGGGTCAGGAGAACATGGTCATCAAAGAGATACTAGTTTTCTTTGGCGAGTTGAAGAATATAAAAAAGCCGGGATTACAGACGAAAAAGATTTAGTAAAAGCATTAGGATTAAAATCTACTACCGAATATAGAGATTTATATTCAAATGCGAGAGCTGCAGATCGTGCAGCAAAAGTGGCGTATGCTAAGCATTTATATTATGATCAACATATAAACAAAACCGAAATCGGACGAAAAATGGGTTTAAATGAGTCCAGTGTAAGAGCTCTTTTGGATGATGAAATAAATGAAAGAGCAAATATAACAAAAAACACAGCTCAATTATTAAAAGAGAATGTTGATAAAAAGAAATATGTAGATGTTGGTGTAGGAGTAGAAAATCAATTAGGAATAACCCAAACTAAATTGCGAGCTGCTGTAAAGAGCTTAGAAAAAGAAGGATACCATGTAGAAACTTTATATGTAGAACAATTAGGAACAGGAAAACAAACAACATTAAAAGTTCTTTGTGGACCAGAAACTACTAGAGCTGAAGCTAGTAAGAACAGAGATAAAATAGCTTTAATTACTGCATATTCAGAAAATAAAGGACGAAGTTATCTTAATCTTGAAAAACCAGTTAGTATAGATTCTAACAGAATACAAGTTAACTATGAAAGTCCTAAGGATGGAACTATAGAATTAAGAAGAGGAGTTCCAGATATATCTTTAGGAAATGCAGATTATGCACAAGTAAGGATCGCTGTTGACGGAACACATTATTTAAAAGGAATGGCGATGTATTCTGATAAAATGCCGCCAGGTGTTGATATAATGTTTAACACTAATAAAAGTCCTAATGTTCCGAAAATGGAAGTATTTAAAGAATTAAAAAAAGATAAAGATAATCCTTTTGGCGCTACGATAAAGCCCGAAGAAAAACTTCAATTAGCTCAAAGACATTATATTGATGAAAACGGAAAAAGACAATTATCAGCAATCAATATTGTAAATGAAGAAGGAGATTGGGAAAAGTGGAGTAAATCATTATCATCTCAATTCTTATCAAAACAGTCTCCTGTTATGGCAAAAAAGCAATTAGATTTAGCATACGCAAATCAAGCTGACGAGTTTAATGTTATTAAGAATTTAACAAATCCAGTAATAAAAAAGAAATTACTGGATCAGTTTGCTGATGATTGCGATGCTAAAGCTACACACTTAAAAGCTGCCGGTTTACCTAGGCAGGCTAGCCATGTTATATTACCGTTTCCTAAGATGAATCCAAAAGAAGTTTACGCACCGAATTATAGAGACGGTGAGAGAGTTGTTCTTGTTAGGTTTCCTCATGGTGGAAAGTTCGAAATACCCGAATTAACGGTAAATAACAATAATAAAGAAGCTAAAAAGCTGTTAGGTAATTCTCCAGATGCAATAGGTATAAATCCAGAAGTTGCGCATAGATTATCTGGAGCTGATTTCGATGGCGATACCGTTTTAGTAATTCCTGTAAATAGAAAAGTTAAAGTAGATGTTAAAGATCCTAAAACTTCCCAATATCTTAAAGATCTACAAGATTTCGACCCTCAACTAAGATATCCTGGTTATGAAGGTATGAAAGTCATGACCAAAAAACAAAAGGGAACCGAAATGGGAAGAGTTTCTAATCTTATAACAGATATGACTCTACAAAAGGCTTCTGAAGAGGAAATAGCAAGAGCAGTAAAACACTCGATGGTTGTAATCGATGCTGAAAAGCATAAACTTAATTGGAGACAATCGGAAAAAGATTTCCAAATAAGAGCTTTGATGCAGAAATATCAGGGATCACCTCAAGGAGGAGCTTCTACATTAATTTCTAGATCGAACAAAGATGTTAAAATTCCAGATAGAAAAGAAAAACGCCCAAATCAAATGACTCCTGAAGAAGAAAAAAGATATTATGAAGGAGAAAAGATATGGCAAGAAACTGGAAAAACATATTATGACAAAAAGACTGGAGAAATAAAAGGAAGTGTAATGACTTCTAAACTCGGTTATGAAACGGATGATGCATATAAATTAACAAGTGGAGGATCAAAACAGAATCCTGGTACAGTAGTTGAATCTGTATACGCCGGGTACTCCAATAAGATGAAGGCCCTAGGTAACGCAGCCCGTAAAGAATCTAGAGGTATAGAAATGCCTAAGCAGAACTCCTCTGCTAAAAAAGTATATGCTGCCGAGGTAGCGTCTCTTAATGCCAAATGGAATACTGCTATGAAAAACAAACCGCTAGAGAGGCAGGCACAGCTAATAGCAAATAAGACGGTGGCCGCCAAGCGTGCTTCTAACCCCGATATGGATTATGACGAGATTAAAAGATATAAAGCCCAGGCTTTGGACGCAGCCCGTCATAGAGTTGGAAAGGACCCTTATACAATAAAAATAGAGGACCGGGAGTGGGAGGCAATACAATCTGGCGCAGTATCAGCGACGAAGCTTAGTCAAATAATAGACTTTGCCGATGCAGATGCTGTAAAGAAGCGGGCAATGCCACGAACAAATAGAGGACTTACGGCGTCTCAAAAGAGTAGGATACGGGCTATGTATGCTGCTGGACATACTCAGCGTGAAATAGCAGACAAGTTAGGTGTTTCTTTATCCACTATATCGGAAGTTCTTTAACTCTTAGGATATCACTATTATTTTATATCCCCAGTTATTAATTGTTACTGCATTTGGATTTATCATTAACAAATTATATTAATCATTGATTAAAAGGAGTGAATGTAATGATTGAAACTTGGATAACAACAGATGATAATCCTTTTGATTTCTTCACTCAATTTGATGATTGGTACAAATTTGATGAGTCAAAAGGTTATCATACTTGTTCTTATGTTGCTCGAATTGCGAAAGTTTCAAATGATCTTAGTGATCTTGATAATGAAATTGAAATCGCACGCGCAATTGATGAGATACTTAAGATAAATCTTACAGGAAATTATAAAAAAATACAAAATGATACAACAATAATTAAAGTATAACTTTGTATTTATTATTTAGATGCTTTACTTTTTATAAAAAAAGGGGGCATCTATCACTTTTTAAAGACACTAAGGGGGGTATTAGCGAGATGGACCCCCCTTATGCAT
>AUXO013399173.1_pt1 | contig 11805 bp, 11 predicted proteins | sample 768731 | NCBI WGS metagenome assembly AUXO01 (sample SAMN02715735, study PRJNA202380) | gut metagenome | biome: sheep rumen | host: Ovis aries | place: New Zealand: Palmerston North | reverse complement strand
CGGACCGTTGAGAAAAAAGTTTCAAACTTATATTGAGAAGAATCATTTGGAGAATAACATTAAGCTGCTGGGTTATCAGGTAAATCCATATAAATATGTGGCCAAATGTGATTTGTTTGTGTGTTCTTCTTTGAGTGAGGGATTTTCGACAGCTGCGACAGAGGCGCTGATTGTTGGAACACCGGTCTGTACAGTGGAGGTCTCCGGCATGAAGGAGATGCTAGGTGAACATGACGAGTACGGTATCGTGACGGAGAATAATGAGGACGCATTGTATGAAGGTATTGTGAAGCTACTGAATGATCCAAAGCTGCTTACTTACTACAAACAACAGGCAGAAATCAGAGGTAAGCTCTTTAGTACGGAGAGTACTGTGAAAGCGGTGGAGGACATATTAAGAGGATAAGGCAGAATGATTCAGGGGTTTTATTTTTATCTTTACAGGTATCTGCATAATATAGCGTTAAGTGCCTGCGGGGCGTCGCTGTTGAGGTTTCTTTTTCTGATCCGATTTCAGGTGAAGAGATTGTTTTGTAAACCGAATATTATCGATGTATCTCATGATGATGCTGTTGCACGACTTATTGCAGTACATCCTGATCCTTCTGGAAGACCGGATATAGTTAATTTGCCGAAAGATCCAGGTATTGATTTATCTGTTATTATACCTATATATAATTATGTGAACCTGATAGAGAAGAATATTCAGTCGATTTTGAACCAGAAAACAAAATATAGTTTCGAATTGATTCTTGTGGATGACGGCTCAACGGACGGTGCGTCAGATATCGTCAAAAAATTCGCGGAAGAACCGCGTGTGAAAGCAATCTTCCAGAAGAATCAGGGGATTGCAGGAGCGCGTAATACAGGGCTTAATCACGCCACAGGGAAGTATGTTATGTTCGTAGACTGCGATGACATAGCGGATGATAACCTGATTGAAATTCTTATGGAAACTGCCTTGCAGGAGAATCATGATCTTGTTATGTGTGCACACAATCTGGTCAAGGAGCGGGACGGGGCAGTATACCATATTTTGCCGAATATTTATCCCTCCTATAACCTGCTCGGATATTCCGGTCGTGCCAAAATTCTGAACTATGCCGGTTTGCCATGGTGTAAAGTATATAAACGGGAACTGTTTCAACCTGTTCGTTTCTATACGGGTTATTGGTACGAGGATACGATTATTCATCTCCTAATTTTTACACGATGCAGGAGTTTCAAGTATATACCAAAGACAGCTTACCAATACCGTTGGTATGAGGGTAATTTTTCGCATACGCAGGGGAACCGGATAAATGTAAAAAGTATTGACTACTACTGGCTGCTCAGGAGAATACTGGAGGATTATGAATCCATGCCGGATGCAGTCTTTGACGAATGCTTCTATACGACACTTGTGAAGCACCTCAGCGTATATTATCTGAGAAAAATTGATGGTTTGGATGAATCCATTGTAACAGATCTGTTTTCTTTGGGATGTGATTTGTTTGAGCGTTATGGAAAGAAAAAATATAAGTTGCCTTATATGCTTCGCATAACGGAAAAAGCGCTGGAAACCAGGGATATAGCTTTGTGGAAGCTTGCTTCGACATGTCAATGAATCATACTTGTTTTTTATACTCTGAAAATGGGGCAGCAGGAGTAAAAATGTTGGTCATTTTGGAAAAGGTAAAAGAATTATCTCTGCAATGGCATATGAGAGGGATACCAGTTCGGGTGTTTGATGCAAATATTGTGCATCTCTCCGGAGGTACGCAAGACAAGACATTTTACCAAATAGAGAGAAATGTCGTTGAGAAGTATCGCGGGTTCTTTCCGCTAATCAGCTATACGTGTGGATGGGTTTATACGGGCAGAATCCAATATTTATTGTTACGTCTATATAGAAAAGCTCGCTATAAAATTTAGAGCAATGATAACAAAAAAGTAAACATGAATGAGTTGATATCTGTTATTGTTCCGGCGTATAATGCCGAAGCATGGATTGAAAAGTGTGTATATAGTATATTGAATCAAACATACCCAAATGTGGAAATTATTTTGATTGACGATGGGTCAACAGACTGCACATGGAAGGTGGCAGAACAGCTTAGGGAAATATATCCTGACAGAATTATGTGCATTCATCAGCCTAACAGCGGTGTTTCAAAGGCCCGTTTTATCGGAATACAAGCTGCAAGGGGCGAATGGATTGGATTTGTAGACAGCGATGATTTAATCGATTCAGACATGTATGAGCGCCTGTTGAGTAATGCTGTAAAATATGACGCGGACATTTCGCACTGTGGCTACCGCTCCATTGTTAACGGTGGAGAAAGAATCCATTACTTCTATAATACCGGCAGAGTGGTTCTCCAGAGTCGGTTACAAGCACTGAAGGATTTGATCAGTGGTTCATTTATAGAACCCAGCTTGTGTACGAAGCTTTTTCATAAATCTCTTTTGCCTGGTTTGATGCATAGCGTTGAGATGGATACTTCTATAAAATATACAGAAGATCTTCTGCTGAATTATGTACTTTTTCGAGAGGCGAAGAAGGCGATTTATGAAGATTTTTGTCCGTATCAGTATATAGTGAACCGTGCATCGGCAACGCGGAAAAAAGCGAATGACACGGTGCGCATGAGAAGAATATTGGATCCCGTACAGGTCAGGCGAATTATCTATGAATCTGCAGAGGATGAGCTTAAGTCTCTATGTGAAGAAAAACTACTGTCCGCCGAAATGAGGGCTTATATTACCCTGCTCGACATGCCCGGGCAGAAGGAAATAACGCGGGAACTTAAGCAGGACATGAAGGCTCGAAAAACGGCATGGAAGAGACTCGGTAAAAAAGAGTATCTGCGTATGGTGATGATCGTAAGAATTCCTCATATTTATCGCTTTCTTTTCTCCGTTTATGTGAAGTATTTCCAAAAAAAGATTTATGAATAATCCAAGAATAGATTTATATGAATGATTTGATCAGTGTCATAGTCCCTGTTTATAAAGTAGAAGCATATTTGGATCGTTGTGTGAACTCAATTGTCAACCAGACATACCACAGTCTGGAGATTATTCTTGTTGATGACGGGTCTCCGGACCGCTGTCCTGAAATATGCGATGCCTGGGCAAAAAAGGACAAGCGAATTAAGGTCATTCATAAAGAAAATGGAGGGTTGTCCGATGCTCGTAATGCAGGGATGCAAATTGCGTCTGGTAAATATATGGGGTTTGTCGATGCAGATGACTGGATTGCTGCGGAAATGTATGAGAAGCTTCTGAGTGAACTTCAAAGGGATGGAAGTGATATTGCAGCCTGTTCAGTTATTATGGTTTGGGAAGACAGAGCCTTTGAGAAACCTCTGACTGTAAAAAAGAACACTTCACTTGATAGTTTTCAGGCAGAGAAAGCCTTGCTGGACGAGTCCCTGCTGAAGCAGCCTGTCTGGTACAAACTGTATAAAACGGAATTAATTCGGGATATTCCTTTTGAAAGCGGTAAATACCACGAGGATGTCTATTGGAGTTATCAGGCAGTTGGAAATGCGAAGAAAGTCAGTTTGATTGATTATGTTGGATATTTTTACAGACAGAGATCCTCTGGTATTATGGGGGAGACATATTCTCTGAAGCGCCTTGATGTGATGGAAGCATATGAACGGCGCTATCGCTATTTATCCAAAAACTATCCAAGTTTGGAGATAACAGCACGTATCAGTGTGATCAAAAACTGTGTTTACCATGGTCAACAGGTATTGAGATTCCTGCCTGTTGATGAGCAGAGACGTGCGATGACCTATTTGAACGAAGTTAAAGGGCGATATCCTATAAAACGGGCAGAATACAGGAACATGAAAATGACGCATCGTTTGTGGTTGGATTTGGCAAGAGTGTCATTGACAGGTGTGTGCAGAATAATGAATTTTTTGGGAATAGGTAAATAACATGCTTGAACAAAAATAACGAGCAAGTTCATTGTGCATGATGAGGTAAAGAATCCATTGAAAATTACAGTATTCACTCCCACATATAACCGGGCCTATATTTTAGAGACATTATATCGCTCTATCCAACGTCAGAATTATCATGACTTTGAGTGGCTGATTATTGATGATGGTTCAACAGATCAAACAGAAGAGCTTGTTGACAGATGGAGACAAGAAGAAAATAGTTTTCTGATTCGATACTATAAAAAGGAAAACGAGGGTAAGTGCAGCGCGATCAATATGGCATTGGATATGGCAAGAGGAGAAATGTTTTTTGTTGTAGATTCTGATGATTATTTGACCGATAATGCGCTGGAAAAAATAGCCGGATGGGTGTGCGGATTGCCGAAAGGAGAAAAATATTGCGGTGTAGCCGGAAATCTGGGAATCAGTGAAAAAGAAACGCCAAATACCTATTTAAAAGAACCTTATAGAGATGGTACACTGCTTGACCGATATGATTGGGCTGATGGTGAGCGGGCATTCGCTTTTTATACGGAGGTCCATCGCAAATATAAATATCCGCTTTTTGAGAATGAAAAGTTTATGACCGAAGCGGTTACATATAACCGGATGGCACACGATGGCTATAGGGTTCGTTTTTTTAATGATATAGTCTGTGTATATGAATATCGTGATGATGGCCTTACCCAGGCGGGGAGTAAAATATTTCTTCAGAATCCGCAAGGCTATGGCTTATGGTTAAAGGAAAGGGCCCTTTATACCGGGAGCAGTAAATTGAATATGCTTAGGCTGTACTATACGTTTACCTGTGATTTAAGCCCCTATTATGATACGATGTTTATTGCCAGATGTATTGGCACTTCGAGCGCAGTAATTGCGATGTGTCGAATAGTTCATAGCCTCAGTCGTCTATTAAAAGGAAGATGAATTCCGCGGAAGATGGGATTTATTTCTGGGGATTGATTTGACAACGTAATCTAAGGAGCAACAGTAAATGCAGGAGAGGAAAAGTCAACTTCGAGCCGGTATAATACTAAACTATGTTAATCTGGGATTAGGGAATCTGATACCGGTTTTCTATACGCCTATTATGCTTCGCCTGCTCGGTCAGAGCGAGTATGGGCTATACAAGCTTGCAAGCAGCGTCACTAGTTATTTATCGTTGGTCTCGCTTGGCATTGGCTCCGCAGTCACAAGATATCTGATAAAAGCAAATGAAGAACAAGGGAAAGAGGCGGAGGAAAAGATTCTGGGTCTATTTTTGCTGATTTTTCGGGTGATTGCTGCTGCGTCTTTTGTTATTGGATGTGTGCTTACAGTTAATTTACAGTTATGGTACGGAAATTCGCTTGACGCGGAGGCTCTTTTAAGACTAAGAATACTAGTGTTCCTGATGGTATGTAATACTGCACTGAGCTTCTTGATGTCACCCTATATATCCGCAGTTCTGGCACATGAGAGATTTGTATTTCAACAGTGCATGAATATCATTATTACCTGTGTTGTACCGATGGCCAATCTGGCTGTTCTGATGATGGGGTATGCTTCAATCGGTATGGCAGTTTCATCCCTGGCTCTTAACGTTTTAATGCGGTTCTTATACTATCGTTTTGTTAGGAAGAATCTTGATCTCCGAGCGAGATATAAAAACCTTCCGACAGATCTCCTGAAAGAGATTATGGGTTTTTCGTTCTGGATATTCGTCGCAAACATTGTCGGTCAATTGTATAATGCGACTGATACGGTTATGATAGGCACTGTCCCGGCTTTAGCTACCACCGGTGTTGCCGTCTATAATGTCGGCGGCGTTTTTAATAGCATTGTTTTCAGCTTGACAACAGGTATTTCTAATCTTTTAGCACCAAGAACAAGCCGAATGGTGTTTGCAGGAGCATCTAATAAGGAACTAACGGATTTGGCAATCCGAATAGGACGGATCCAGGGATATATAATCACTTTGGTTGTCACAGGATTTATTGCATTTGGAAAGCCGTTTATTAGCTTCTATGCCGGAGATTCTTATGCGGATGCGTACTGGGTAGCGGTCTTTATGATGATTCCCAATATGATTCCGCTGGTACAAAGTGTGTGCCTGAGTATTATTGTTGCTCAGAATAAGCATCGTTTTCGTTCTTTAACATATTTGGGAATTGCGATTCTTAATGTGATCGGAACCTGGTTCCTGATGCATACTTCGCTTGGTATTGTTGGCGCTGCATTAATGACGGGAGTCGCCGTTGTTATCGGTCAGGGCTTCGTGATGAACTGGTATTATTGGATGAAAACGGGCTTGGAGATTGGACGATTCTGGAAAGAACTTGGAGAGGTTTATGTAATCCCATGTCTGATGTGTGTAATCACGATATTGATTTCAAGACAAATCGACTTTTATAATTTACAGACTATGCTTGTAGCTATTGCTATTTACACTGTCGTATATTGTCTACTTACATGGAAAATAAATATGAATGAATATGAGAAAGGATTAATACGTGATATTATTTTGAATATTCCGCGAATTACTATATCAAAGAAGAGGAAATTTTGATAATGTCGCTTCTGATAGTGTATTTATATATTGTTATACCTCTGTGCTGTTTCACTGGACTTCGCAGAGTGTCACCAATAAGCGGTGAACTCGATAAGGCAAGCTCTTTAGAACTGCGCGGTGTGGGAATGATCATGATTATACTCACACATGCGACGGTCGGTGCACCGAAAGCAGCATCTTTTTTCTGGTCTGTTACAGGTATTGTTGGTGTCTCTCTATGTTTTTTTCTGTCCGGATATGGATTGTATAAGAGCTGGCGGAGGAAAGAGAACTACATACAGAAATTCCTATCACAGAAATTTGCACGCTTATTGCTGCCATATAGTTTTGTATACTTTTTATACTTAGTCAGCTGTATTCTTCTGAAAGAAAATCTGTCACTGACAAGAACTTTTTATGAATTATTTACTTTACAGATGGGTAGTTCACCTCTTTGGTATATTAAAGTACAGCTATTATTATACGTGATTTTTTACATTAGCTTTCGGTTCTGCAGACAGGAACACGGAAAAGTAATTTTTGTGGCGTTATTAACACTCTTCTACTATATCATAGCAACCTTATTGGATCTGCCGGAGTATTGGTATAATACTTGTCTGTATTTTCCGTTAGGTATTATTCTTGCCCGTTATGAGAAAAATGTATTTCCAATACTTGTACGATTAAAAACACAGTTAATTTCATTAGGTGTTCTATTGTTTACCTACGGTGTGATATATTTTCGAGGGTGGATTGTTCCTGTTATTGTAGAGAATACTTACATGACTGCATTTATAATTTGCCTTACTGGGGCAGCAAGTTGCTTTACCGGATCAAAATGTCTTAAAATACTTGGAAGATATTCCATGGAGGTGTATCTGGTACATTCATTCTTACTGAATAATAGAATATTTGGTTTGTTTGATCCAGGGAAGGTAGTTAGCTATGTATTGCTTTTTACTATAACATTGTTAATAGCTGTTCCGATAAACAGATTAGTTAACATAAACACTAAATGGTGAAGGCGTTTCAAAAGGACGACTAACGGAGGGTAGTATTGAATGCCAGAAGTATCAATTATAGTGCCGGTATATCAAGGGGAAAAATTCTTATCAAGATGTGTCGACAGTATTCTTTCTCAGACGTTTAAGGATTTTGAATTGATTTTAATAGATGATGGCTCAACTGACATGGGAGGAGAAATCTGTGACTCGTATGCAAAGTCTGATTCTCGTGTTTTGGTTTTCCATCGAGAAAATAAGGGAATTTCGGCAGCCCGAAATGAAGGGATTCGTCAAAGCAAAGGAAAATGGTTGATGTTTTGCGATGATGACGATGTTGTGACATCAAATTGGGTTGAACTATTGCTGGGTTATGCAGAAGAAAACCCCGATAGATTGGTAAATTGTGAATTTGCTGAGGTGGATCAAAAAGGAAATGTTAATCCATATCATATCCAAGAATATAGTAGTGCTGCCTTGCTAGATGAGTTTGATTATGGAATGAATTGGGATAAAGAGCCTTTCTGGTTTGTTTGGAATAGGATTTTTATGTCTGATATTGTAAAAAAAAATAATATCCTATTTGATGAGAGCCTAAATGCGGGCGGTGAAGATGTAATATTTGTGATAGATTATTTGACGAAAATAGATAACAAAATGATTTATATACCGAAATCATGTTACTACTGGATAGATAATGACGGAAAAAGCGCATCCAGATCCTGTAATCCCAACCTTTATAAAAAAATGAGAAAAACATATCTGGCACGCAAGCGGATAATACCAGATAATTTTAAACAAGATTTTTATAATAAAGAGTTTTATCTGATTTTCCATGATGTTATTATCAATGCGTTGCGTCAAGATGATAGGGAGAATCTGAGAACAGTGCTAAAGGACAAGGTTTTCCGCGAGATCTTATTGAAATGCGATTTATTGACAGCTCCACTGAAATTGAAAATGTTATTACTTTCAGGAAACTATTTTTTGCTTAAGAAGACAATTGCCAAGTGATTTTAAATTATAGTAGAGGTAATATGAGACATTTTTTTACATATATTCAGAAATATGTTGAAACCCAAATGCAATCATATCAAAGTCATCACTTTGAAAAAACAAGGTATGGGAAAGAACTAAAGAGCTATAAAGAAAAACATGCCGGACAGATATGCTTTGTTATCGGAAATGGACCGAGTCTCAGTGCGAAAGACTTGCAGGCTTTGCATGAAAAGGGTATCCCCAGCTTTGGCACAAACCGCATTTATAAAATCTTCGATCAAACAGACTGGCGTCCGACATATTATATAAGTGAAGATGCTAATGTGCTTCGCGGTGTTCAGAAGGAGGCTTCTGCATTAAGTGCGGGGGCTAAATTTATCCCTGTAAATCTGAAGTGGTATGAAGATATCACAGTTGCTGAAGCCAGTTATTTCTGGATGGACTATCAATCTTATTGTCCGGAAACTTTTAATTTATCGCTTGATATTCCTCACAGTGTACGGTGCCGTGGTACAGTAACAACCACATGTATACAGTTTGCGATTTATATGGGCTTTTCTGAAATCTATCTGCTTGGAGTAGACCATAATTTTTCAAAAATGGTGGATAAAAACGGAAATGTAATCGAAGATAACACGGTCCAAAGTCATTTTGCAAAGGACTATAATTCTGATATAAAAGACTTAGGCTTTCATGTTGATGAGGCGACAGAAGCATATATTGATATTGAGAAATTAAGTCAAAAAATAAAAACATTTAAAGTTTATAATGCAACCCGTGGAGGAAAACTGGAGGTCTTTGAGCGAGTTGATTTTGACAAGATCAATTTTTGACATAGGAGGGCTACTATTATGAAAACAATCGGTGTTATTCCGGCCAGATACAATTCATCCCGTTTCCCGGGAAAACCGCTGAGTGATATATGCGGAAAACCAATGTTTTGGTGGGTGTATCAGCAGGCGTTAAAAGCTGGATTGGATGAAGTTTATGTTGCTACAGATGATGAGAGGATCTTTAATGCGGCAGAAGCGCTGGGTGTTAACGTGCTGATGACGTCATCAGAACACAAAACTCCGAATGATCGTGTGTGGGAGGTTTCTACAAAAATAGAAGGAGATATTTTCCTCTGCATAAACGGAGATGAACCTTTGATTGATCCGGCAGTTATTCGAAGGGCTCTTCCGGATAGCGATGATAAGGATGATTTGGAGTATTATTATTCAAATATCATGACACGCATTAAGAATCCGGTGGAGGTGGTTGATCCTACGAATATAAAGGCCGTTGTTAATGAAAAAGGTGAAGCAATGTGGGCAAGCCGAAGCGCGATTCCCTATCCGAAAGGAAGCATGGAATTTGAATACAAGAAACTGGTGGGAATTGCCGCCTTTTCTAAGAAGGCTCTTGCATTTTATCATACAACACCTCGGAGCAAGCTGGAAGAGGCCGAGGAGTTGGATTTATATCGTTTCCTGGAAAATGGAAAAAAGGTCAAACTTAAGGAAATTGACTGCAGTACGCTTTCTGTTGATACTCCAAAGGATTTAGAACACGTTCGCATCGCAGTAGAAAAAAGCCTGAAGGAGAACTGAAATGGATCACGCGAAACTTCTCGACTGTACACTGAGAGATGGGGCTTATCTGCTTGACAAAACTTTTGGCGATGAAACAATCCGTGGAATAATAAAGGGACTAATAAAAGCCCGTATTGACTATATCGAAATAGGTTTTCTTCAAAATGAGGGGTTTGGAGAGGGGAAAACCGTTTATCGGAATTCATCTGATGCAAAACGATTCGTACCATCTGACAAAGAAGGCTGCTGTATTACTGTTCTTGCGGATTTTAGCCGATATTCTGTAGAGAATCTGGATGTCTGCACAGGAGACTCGGTCGATGCAGTGAGGGAATGTTTTTTTAAGCATGAACGAATGGAGGCTCTTGAGACCTGTCGTATTATAAAAGAGAAAGGATATAAGATTTTTATCCAGCCTGTCGATATATTGGGATATTCGGATATAGAATTAATTGAATTTCTCAACCTGATTAACGAATTGGAGCCCTATTGTCTTTCGATTGTTGATACATTTGGCAGCATGTATCAGGAGGACTTACATAGAGTCTTTGAACTCATCAATCACAATCTTATTCCGTCGTGCAAGATAGGATTTCATTCTCATAATAATATGCAATTGTCGAATGCACTTTCTCAGGAATTTGTGCGTATGACTGTTGGAAAGCGGGAAGTGATTGTTGATGGAACCCTAAATGGCATGGGACGAGGTGCCGGCAATACTCCTACGGAACTGATAATGCAGTATATGTGTGAGCATGGCTCTAATTATGATATAGATGCAATCCTGGATACAATCGATGGTTACATGGAGAACATTCGCACTCGTTGTACCTGGGGGTATACGACAAAGTTTTTTGTTGCCGGCTGCTTTAGCTCACATGTGAACAATATAGCGTATCTGAATAAAAAGAACAGTATTCGATCAAAAGATATACGATATATTCTGAATAAGATAGGTTCACAGGCACGGAAACGCTATGATTACGATTTGCTTGAAAAAACATATATTGAACTAATACAGTCAACAGTAGATGACACGGATGCAATTGAATTGCTCAGAAAAACGATTGGGCAAAGAAAAGTTTTGCTTCTTGTTCCGGGCAGAACAGTGAGCAGCGAACTTGACCGCGTACTGGATTATATAGATGGCAATGACCCTCTAGTTATATCCGTGAACTTTCTTCACGATGATATTACGTCAGATTATATCTATATGAGTAATGCGAAGCGCTATCGGTATTGGGTCAATAATGACCGTTTTGCACTGTCAAGGAAAATCCTGACTTCGAATTTAAATATTCCGTCGGATGAAAATACGATTGTGGTTTCATTTCCGAGACTTGTTAAATGTGGATGGGAGCACCTGGATAATTCTACCATTATGCTTCTGCGTCTTTTAGATATTATAGGCGTAACTGAAATTGCAATTGCCGGGTTTGACGGTTATAGTTACAATAATGAGAATTATGCCAATAAGTACCTGGAAATTACGGCGGACAATGTGGATGCCGTATCTATGAACCGGGAATTGAGTGAAATGCTCGAAGATTATATGAAGAGCAGAGATCATAAAAACACGACTGTTCGTTTTGTGACATCTTCCCGCTTTGCATCCTACGGTGAAGGGAATTAAAGGAGTTTTTATTTGGACATTAAATTGATTGTCATGGATGTTGACGGTACGCTTACCGACGGTAAAATCTATATGGGCACAAATGGCGAGGCAATGAAAGCCTTTGACGTAAAAGACGGATATGCTATTG
>AUXO010684976.1_pt1 | contig 11805 bp, 11 predicted proteins | sample 768731 | NCBI WGS metagenome assembly AUXO01 (sample SAMN02715735, study PRJNA202380) | gut metagenome | biome: sheep rumen | host: Ovis aries | place: New Zealand: Palmerston North | reverse complement strand
TTCTAGCTGTTAGCGCAACAGCACCTAAGGCTGATCATAATACTAAGTATTTGATTCATGAAAGAACAAACCAAAAACTAAGAAGAACAATTAACTTTGGCGATATTAATGAAGATACAATCAAAGCTTCTTACGAAAATGGTTTATTAACAGTTGATGTAACTGTTAAAAAAGAAGAAAAAACTAAAAAGACAATTGAGATTCAATAATTATATTAATTAGAAAGAGGGTATGTTTATGTATAATCTAGAATCTAAGAAAAATAATAATTATTTAAGCTTATTTGATGAATTTGATGATTTCTTTACTGATAAATTAGGTAAAGATATGAAAACAAATATTTTGGAAAATGATGATAACTATACAGTTACATCAGAAATTCCAGGGGTATCTAAGGAAAATATTAAAATAGATGTAGCTGATAATACTTTAACAATTAGTGTTAATAAGAAAAACACTAACAAGGATGAAAAGAAGAATTATCTAGTTAAAGAAATTAGTGAAACATCATTATCTAGATCATTCTATTTGGATGATATGGATGAAAATAATATTACTGCTAAAATGGATAATGGTATTCTAACAATTACTGTTGGTAAGATTAAAGAAGTAAAACCACAAACAAAAAGAATTACTATTGAATAGGCTAATGTAGAAGAAGCTTATATATTACAAAGAAATTAAGTTAAAATTTTGAATACACACAACTTCTCCTTTCGGGTGACATAAAATGTCACCCATTTTCTTTTTGTATTAATTTATAAATTTTTTGAAAAAATATTATTGACAGTAAAAATAAAATAGTGTATCATATAACTAACCTACTAATTTGGTAGGAATAGTATGAAAAGGAGACAAAGTAATATGCAAAATATTAAAACAATTAAGCTAGCAAATTTAAATATGATGTGTATGTGTTGTTGTATGCAAATGGATACAGCAATATTTTGTCGTGCCGAAATCAGCTATAAGAGAAGATTAAAGTATAAATTGTAGAAGCTTTTTATATAATATCTAAACTTTAAGCGAGATTTCAGTCTCGCTTTTATTTTTTGTAAAAAAGGGAAGATTTGGGAGAAAATTATTATGAAATTAAGGAAATTATTTTTATTGGGAGTAGGTGCTATTGCACTAGTAGGTGTCGCATCATGCGGTTCAAAGGGAGAAAATGGAGTAACAGTTATTTTAGCTGAAACAAGAGGAGCTCCTGCACCATTCATTTATCAAGATGAAAAAGGTGAATTACAAGGATATGATATTGCAGTATTAAATGAAGTATTTAAGAGATTACCAAAATATAAATTAGATTTAAAAGTATCTGCATCAGCATTAACAGATGCACAATCAGGAACTATTGATTTTACTGTTAATAACTGGTCATATAATTCTGATAGAGCAGAAAGCTATTATTTCTCATATCCATATACAAGAGCTAAATATGGTATTTATTCTAAGACAGGAACAACTTATAAAACTTTTGAAGAAGTAGCAGAAGCTGGAAAGAAAGTATTTGGTAGTGCTGGTAATAATGTTACTAACGCAATTGAAAATTACAATAAAGCAAATCCAACAAAACAAATCACAATTGAATATACTGAACTAGATACTTCAGCAAAGATTCCATATTATGCAAGTGGAGAATATGTTGAAATTGGTGATTTACCAGTTCTATATAGTTATGCTAAAGCATATCCTGATGGATATAGCCAGTTAACATTAACAAATATTGATGATACATATGTTTCAGCGAATATAACATCAAGTGCTACCTCACATTTATTATTTGGTAAGGTTAATAAGAATTCTGATTCATTAAGAAAAGAAATATCAGAAGTTATTAAACAATTACATGATGATGGAACATTAAAGAAATTATCAGAAGAATTAGTGGGATTTGATGTATCACCACTAGATTCTGATTACGTATATTTAAATTAATTAAGGAGGATTAAAAAATGGGAGAGATTAATTTAGCATGCGGATTAAATGCACATAAACAAAAGGTTGCAAAGGAAAGTAATAACATTATATATACAGATAATTTAGCAGAATATTTTGCTAAAGAAAATGGTTCAAAGCCAAGACCTCAAATTCATAAAGGAGAGATTGATGAAAGAGGATTTTGGGTTAGACAACATAATTATTTGATTACTCCATTCGGAGATAAAGAAAATGAATTAAAGGCTGACAAAGACAGATACATTATCTATTGGGCACCCGGTTGTAATTGGAGTAATAGACCAGTTATTGCTAGGGATTTATTAGGCTTACATGATGTAATTTTAGATTATAAAGTATCACACACTGGTGAAACTAATAAATATGGTTGGGGATTTCCAGAAGAACCATTATTTAGAGATAAATATACTGGTGTATATTTCTTATCAGATTTATATTTAAATGTTGATCCTAATTTTACAGGTAGAGCTACAACTCCAACATTAGCTGATTATAAAGAAAAGAAGGCTGTTAATAATGATTATCATAGATTAACAAATTATCTAGAGGTTCAATTTAGAAAGTTCCAACCAAAGGATGCACCAGATTTATATCCTAAAAAATATAGAAAAGAAATTGATGAATTTAATGATTGGTTATTTCCAAATATAAATGATGGCCATTATCGTCAAGCATTTGCACAATCTCCAGAAGGATATAAGGATGGACAAAAAGCTTTCCATGAAGCATTAGAAAAATTGGATAAGAGATTAGAGACAAATAGATTCTTATTTGGAGATTATATAACTGATTCTGATATTAGAGCATACGTATCATTAATCAAATGGGAAACAGATTTCTATGTAAATGTCGGTCCTCAAAAGAAAAGAGTATCAGAATATAAGAATGTATGGGAATATGTAAAAGAATTATATAGTGTACCTGAATTTAAAAGATATACAAATATTCCAAAGGATAATGGAGAAGCAGAGAAAAAATCATTTGGTACATATTTACCTAGAATTGCATCTAAAATTGATTGGGATATTGAATTGAAAACAGATCATGCAAGAGCAAAATTATCTAGTGATCCAAATAATTTATTCTTAAGACACCCTGAAGGTGAAACAGTAGATGATTATCAGTCTGAAATATCTACTACAAAATGGAATGATCCACGTCAAGAGGTAAGACAAGATAAAAATTTTATTTTATCAGTTGATGCATCAATTAATCCTCTTAAAGGATTATTAAAAAATTAGAATCATATAGGAGAAATTATTAATAAGGAGAGAATAATGAGAAGAGGAATTATATCAAAATTTTTAGCAGTAGTATTAATTGGAGGTACTGCAATAGGATTGGCATCTTGTAGTGGAAAAAGCAATGAGAAAATTAAAATAGTTGCTGAAACAAAAGGATCACCTAAGCCATATATTTATCAAACAGAAAGTGGTGAATTAAAAGGATATGATGTTTCTGTTGTTAAAGAGGTATTCAGTAGACTACCTCAATATGAATTAGAAATTAAATTAAACAGTAGTGCATTAACTGATGCGCAAACAGGAACTGTTGATTTTACATTTAATAACTGGACTTATAATGCAGAAAGAGCAGAAAGCTTTTATTTCTCATATCCATATACTAGAGCAAAATATGTAATTAATTCAGTTAAAGGTACAACTTATAGTACATTCGATGATATAGCAGCTGCAGGTAAAAAGGTATATGGCAGTGCAGGTAATAATATTACAAATGCGATTGAAAATTATAATAAAGAACATCCAGATAAAGCTATTACGATAGATTATACTAGTGCAGATACAACTGTTAAATTACAAGATTATATAAGTGGAAATTATGTTGAAATTGCAAGTATTGCAACATTAACTGCTAGTAAAGAAGCTTATCCTGAACAATATAGTCAGTTAGAATATCATGTTATTCCTGATGAATATGTGTTAGCTAATATTTCAAAGAGTACTACATCACATTTATTATTTGGCAAAACAGAAAAATCAGATAAGTTAAGAAAAGAAGTATCTGAAGTAATCAAAGCATTATATAACGATGGAACACTAAAAAGATTAGCTGATGAATGGGTTGGAATTGATATAGTACCTCTTGCATCAGATTATGAAAATTATTTAAACTAATATTTTAAATAGGAGGCTTTAAGACTATGATATTATCATCAATTTTCGATTGGGATAGAGTATGGGGTCAAATGCCTGAATTATTATCAAAATTACCTATTACTTTAGAATTGGCATTAGTAGCAATGCTAATATCATTAGTACTTGGTTTGTTATTAGCAATTGTAAGAATAAAAAAGATTATAGTGTTAGAGCAACTAGCTAAGATATTTTTATCAGTAATAAGAGGAACACCTATGATTATTCAACTTTATGTTGCATATTATGGTGTACCTATTATTTTACAAGCCTTTGGGGCAGATAATTCAGTAATAAGAGAAATACCTAAAATATTATATGCGTTTTTAGCGTTAGGTGTTTATCAATCGGCATTTACATCAGAAACTATAAGAGCGGCTTTTATTTCTGTTAATAAAGGTGAAATAGAAGCCGCACATGCAATGGGTATGTCATACCCACAAATATTATTTAAAATTATAATACCTGAGGCTGCAGAAGTTGCAGTACCAGGATTAGTTAATTCATTAATTGGCTTGATAAAGGGAACATCATTAGCCTTTGCCTGCGGTGTAATAGAAATTACAGCACAAGCTCAAATTATATCAGGTAGATCTTATAGATACTTAGAAGGATATGTTGCTCTTGCTATAATTTATTGGGTGATTACATTTATAATTGAACAATTATTAAAGATATTGGAAAAGAAAATTACAATACCTGATCAAGTAGATGATAATAAGCCTAATAAATTTAAACAATTCTTTATTAAAGTATTAAGAAAAAAACAAATTGAAGCAGAAATTTTAAATGAATCTAAGACGGATGATGATTTAGAATTAAATGAAAATATTAATACTAAAGAAGGGGTGCTTGAGTAATGCTAGAAATCAAAGGGTTAAAAAAGAAATTTGAGAATAATCAAGTACTAGATGGAATAGATTTGACAATAAATAAAGGAGATGTAATTGGTATTATCGGTCCCTCAGGGACTGGTAAGTCAACATTACTTCGTTGCATTAATACATTAGAAAGAGCTGAAGAAGGTAAAATAGTTTATAAAAATGATGATTCAAATGAGGAAATAGTTGTTAATTTTCCTTTAAAAGGAATTAATAAAAAGAATGCATTAAAAATAAGAAAGAAAACTGGAATGGTATTTCAAAATTTTAATTTATTTGAACATAAGAACACATTGAAGAATGTAATGTCAGGTTTAACAATAGTTCAAAAGAAAAATAAAAAGGAAGCAGAAGAAATAGCATTAAAGGAATTAGAAAATGTTGGATTATTAACTCATAAAAATCATTATCCAAGACATTTATCTGGTGGTCAGAAACAAAGAGTAGCCATAGCTAGAACTTTAGCGATGAAGCCTGAAATAATATTGTTAGATGAACCAACATCAGCACTTGATCCAGAATTAATTGGTGAAGTTTTAGATATAATTAAGAAAGTAGCAGATTTGGGATATACAATGATTTTAGTTTCTCATGAAATGGATTTTATTAGAAAAGTATCAAATAGAGTAATATTTTTGGATAAAGGACATGTTATTGAAGATGATACTCCAGATGAAGTATTTAATAATCCAAAAAATGAAAGAACAAAACAATTCTTAGCTAAAATGAAAATGTTAAGAGAACCTGAATATGTTATTTAGGAGTTAAATATGGCTAACATACTAATGCTTGGTACTGGAAGTGCTGGTACATATGACTTATATAATACATGCTTTATAATTCAAAATAATGAAGGTAATTTCTTAGTTGATACAGGTGGAAGCAATGAAATTATAAGAAGAATAGATTATTTTAATATTGATTATAATTCATTAAATAATATATTTATTTCACATAGCCATACAGATCATATATTTGGATTATTTTGGTTATTAAGAAAAATGGCTGGATTATATAAAAGGGGAATAATAACTAAAAAATTAAATATATATTGTAATGATTTTGTATATGAGGCGATTAAGCAAATTTTAAATCATGTTTTATCAAAAGGACTGTTAGATATTACCAATGATTTAGTTAATTATAATGTTGTAAAAAATGGAGATAAGCATATTATTAATGGAATTGAATATACATTTTTTGATATTTTAGCTAAAGGGATAAAGCAATATGGCTTTAAAACAATAATTAATAATAAAAAGATAGCCTTTTTAGGTGATGAGCCATTAAACGAATCATTATATGATAATTTTATTAATTATGATTATTTATTTCATGAAGTGTTTTGCTTAGAAAGCGAAGAAAATATATATCATCCATTTGAATTATTTCATTCTTCTACTAGAAGTTTATCTAATATGCTTAATAAGTTAAATATAAAAAATGTAATAATATATCATACAGAAGAAAAACATGGTGAAAAAAGAAAAGAATTGTATATTAAAGAAACTAAAGAATATTATAGTGGAAATGTATATGTTCCTGATGATTTAGAGATAATAGAAATATAAAGGAGGCTTTAGAATGGCAGACTCATGTGGGTTACAAGCTCATAAATTAAAAATAGAAAAAGAAGAAAATAGAAAATTATATAATGATACTCTTGCTGAATATTTTGCAAAAATTAGTAATGTTAAGCCTAGAGGTAAAGAAACTGTAATAGAACAAGATGAAAGAGGTGCTTTTGTAAGACAGCCTAATTATTTTATAAAACCATTAACTAAAGAAGATGCTAAAAAGGACAAATATGTTATATATTGGGCACCACTTTGCAACTGGAGTAATAGACCTGTTATCGCAAGAGATTTATTAGGCTTACAAGATGCTATTAAAGATTATATTGTTAGTCATACAGGTGATTCAAATAAATATGGCTGGGGCTTTCCGGAAGAAAAAGATTTTAAAGATCCAAATACTGGCTTATATTTCTTATCAGAATTTTATCAAAATGCTGATCCAAATTATGAAGGCAGAGCAACTACCCCAACATTAGTTGATGTAAAGGAAAAAAAGGCAGTTAATAATGATTATCATAGATTAACTAATTATTTAGAAGTTGCATTTAGAGGATTACAACCTAAAAACGCTCCTGATTTATATCCTGTTAAGTATAGAAAAGAAATCGATGAGTTTAATGATTGGTTATTTCCTCACGTAAATAATGGTCATTATAGACAAGCATTCACAAATAATCCAATTATTTATGAAGAATCACAAGAAGATTTTCATAAAGCATTAGAAGCATTAGATAAAAGACTAGAAACAAATAGATTTTTATTTGGAGATTATATCTTAGATTCAGATATTAGATTATATGTAACATTAATTAAATGGGAAACAGATTTTTATGTATTTGTTGGTCCACAAAAGAAAAGAATTAGAGAATATAAAAACTTGTGGGAATATGTAAAAGAATTATATAATATACCCGCATTTAAAGAACATACAAATCTTCCTAAAAAGCCAACTGATCCTAATAAAAGATTTAATTATTTAGATAAAATTGCAAGTCTAGATTTTGATTCATGGTTAAAAACAGATGGACAAAGAAAAAAGCTATCAGCTGATCCTGATAACTTATTCCTTGAACATGATAAAAATGAAACAGTTGATGATTATATTACTGAAATATCAAAATCAAAGTGGAATAATAAAGATCAAGTTTCAAGAGCAGATTGGAATTTTAAATTATCAACTGATCCATCAATTAATCCACTTAAAGGATTATTAAAGAATAGTTAATATGAAAACAATTAGAGTGAATAAAGAATGGCAGTTAGCATTAATTTATTATATTAGATATGAATTTATAAAAAATGAAGTAATAAAAAATCCTGAAAGAAAGGATTTCTTTACTGCAGAATGGGAATTTGAAAGTGATAATGATACTAATAAATATATTTTAGTATTAGATGATAATGATAATCCTGTATCTACAGTAAGATTTTTGATAGACAATAATAATTATGGACTTGTTGAAAGAGTAAGAACATTACCTACTGAAGAAAGAAAAGGGTATGGTAAAGAAGCAATGCTAGAAGCTGAAAGATGGCTTCATGATTTGGGAGTAAGTAGAGTATTTGTAGAAGCGATACCTCCTGCACTTGATTTTTACAAGAAGATTGGTTACGATTTTAGTAAAGATAAAGAAGTATTAAGAAATCATAATGATTTATTATTAATGGAAAAAAGTATTTAAAGAATGGATGTGATTATATTTATGGGTAATTTTAATATTGTTTTATATGGTGACTCTAATACCTATGGATATAATCCGTTTGGAGATAGATTCAACAATAGATATGGAAATGTTTTAAAAAGAAAATTAGGAAATAATTATAATGTATATGAAGAAAGTGTAGTAGGTAGGACTACAATTTATGATGATATAAGATCTGGAAGAAAAAGTATTGAGAATATTGAGCTTGAATTATCTAAATATAATAAAATAAATTTATTGATTATAATGCTTGGAACAAATGATTTTAAAATTAAAAATGCTAGACTTTCTAGCGAATTAGAAAAAGGAGTTCAAACATTAATTAATAAAATTAAAGAGTTTAACAACATTTCTAAAATATTATTAATATCTCCTGTTTTATTAGACGAAAATATAGAAAAACTAGATTCTGATTTTGATCATAATTCATATATCTTATCTAAATGTGCATCTGTCATTTACGAATCTATAGCTAAAAATAATGATTTGTTATTTTTTGATGCTAAAACGGTTGCTTTTGTTGGAGAAGATGGAGAACATCTAACAGAAGAAAGCCATATTGCATTAGGTAATGCATTAGCACATTTTGTTGTACATAATATTAATACTTAGATAATAGTTATATTTTAAAATAATCCATTTTAAATATTTCTTTCTTGGGTGGAGGGATTCCCTCCATTTTCTTTTTATATTTAAAAAAGTATTTATTTATTTTTTATAATGTTCGTGCTAAAATAATAAAGAAATTAAAGAGGTGCTATTATGACATTATTAGCTAAAAGAAGTATTGTTAAAGAAGATAAAAGTAATATTATAACTTTAGGTGCAATTGCTAAAGAACAAAAGAAAAAGGATCCAGAGGTTGTAAATGCTACAATTGGTATGCTATATGACGAGGATGAAAAGCTATTTGCTTATAAGTCAGTTGATAAAGCATTAAATATGTTAACAACTGATGAAAAATATGCATATGGTTCAACACCTGGTTCAAAGGATTTCCATGAAGCAGTTAAACAATGGGTATTTAGACAATATTATAATGATTTTAAAGATATTTCAGCAGTAATGGCAACACCTGGTGGCACTGGTGCTTTATCTAATACATTTGCTAATTATTTAGACGAAGGTGATAAAGCATTATTACCAAATTATATGTGGGGCAATTATAAACAAGTATTATATGAAAATCATCAAGATTTTATGACATATAAATTATTTAATGATAATGGTGGATTTAATCTAGGTGATTTAAAGAAGTGTATGCTTGAATTAAAAGAATCTCAAGGAAGAATCTTAGTTGTAATTAATGATCCATGTCATAATCCAACAGGTTATTCAATGACTGAAGCTGAATGGATTGCTGTAATTAATATGATAAATGAAATATCAGCTGATGGTACTCCAGTTATATTATTACATGATATGGCATACATTGATTATTCTAAAGCAGGATTTGATTTTACAAGAAAGAATATATCTTTATATAAAAAATTAAATGATAACGCAATGGTTATTATGGCATTTAGTGGCTCTAAAACTTTAGCATTATATGGTGTTAGACTTGGAGCACAAGTTGCTGTATCAAATAACAAACAAAATATAGAAGATTTTAATAAAGCAAATAAATTCTCAAGTCGTTCTAAATGGAGTAATTCAACAAACCTTGGTATGAATTTAGTTACAAAGGTATTTACTAGTAAAGAATTAAAAGAATCATTTGAAAAAGAATTAGAGGATTCTAGAAATACATTAATTAAGAGAGCTAATGCTTTCCTAGAAGAATCAAAGAAATGTGGACTTAAAACATTACCATTTGATTGTGGATTCTTTGTTACAATCCCTTGTGATAATCCAGAAGCTGCATATGATTATTTAGTAAAGAAAAAGATTCATATCATTCCAATGGGTAAGGTATTAAGAGTTACAATATCTGCAATTCCTCTAAAGGATTGTATTAGATTACCTAAATTGATTAAAGAAGCTATTGATGCTACAAAATAAACGATTTACCGGATGAAAAATCCGGCTTTTCGTGTTTTAAGGAGCAAGATATTATGAATATATTAGAGTTCTTTTTGAAAAACAAAAAAGTAAAAGACATTACTGAATCGAGCTATATAAGAGTATCTGATTCATGTGATGGATTTAATATGATGCTTATCGCGTCAGATTTTATGAGTGGTAATTCCACTCTTTTTGTGGTTTTACCAACCTTATATTTAGCACAAAGATATTATGATGATATGTGCCGTATAATTAATTATGATGATGTATTATTTTTCCCTGCAGATGAGTTAATATCTGCAGAAATGATTTCTGCATCAGGTGATTTTTTATATGAAAGAATTGAAACATTATATACATTAATAGAAGGCAAAAAGAAATTAGTAATAATGAATATGCATGCGGCTATTAAATATGAGATGAAAAAAGAAATATGGATTAATAGCTGTTTCTATATAAATAATAATGAGACTATATTGATTAATGAATTAACTAATAAATTAATTAAAAATGGATATATACCTGTTTATCAAGTAACAAAGACTGGTGAGTTTTCAAAAAGAGGTTCTATAATTGATATTTTTCCACTAGGTTATGATAATCCTATTAGATTAGATTTCTTTGGTGATGATATAGAAACAATTAAAGAGTTTGATACAGAGACTCAAAGAAGTATAAAGTTAATAGAAAAGGTATTAATTTTACCAGTGAGTGAATTTTTATATAATGAAGAAGATTTTAAATATGCTAAAACAAAGATTTTAGGATTTATAGATAATTTCGATTTAAATCAAATAGAAGATGATATGTATAAAAAGGATTTATTCAATTTATCTGAACATAAATCTTTAGATACATTATCTAGATATCTAGAATTTTTTGATGATTCTAAAACAACAGTATTTGATTTTGTTGATAAGAAAAGAATATATTTAATTGATTATAAGAAGATAGAAGATTCATATAAAAGATTAGAATTAGATTTAGATGAATTCTGTGGACGTATTGGTGGTTATTCATTAACTAAGCTAGATAATTATTTAGATATTAAGGATGTAATAGAAAAAGGTAATGTATTAATAGAAGGATTAACAGGCTTAGGCGATGTACACATTAAGCTAATCGCTAATGAAATTGATCCATATCATGCCAATCAAAAATCAATACTAACAGATTTTTCATCATATAGATTTAAAAAATTTATTATTGCGATTGAGAATAAAGAAAGATTAAAAAGATTAATAGATTTCTTAGATGAGAATAATATTATAGTTAGAAGAACTGATGATTTTTCAAAAATAGAACCAGGTATTATTTATGCATATAATGGTTATTTACCATCATTTAATATGAAAAATGATGATTTAATCATAATTAATGAACATGATATATTTGATATTGATTACCATGCTACAAAGGCTAAATATAAATCAATTTATAAGAATGCTAGAAAAATATCTAATTACGATGAACTAGAAATTGGTGATTATGTAGTTCATTATGATTATGGTATTGGTATTTATTCTGG
>AUXO010057961.1_pt1 | contig 11805 bp, 15 predicted proteins | sample 768731 | NCBI WGS metagenome assembly AUXO01 (sample SAMN02715735, study PRJNA202380) | gut metagenome | biome: sheep rumen | host: Ovis aries | place: New Zealand: Palmerston North | reverse complement strand
AATTATGCTTTAATACATTTACTTTTAACAACTGGATTAAGAACAATAGAGATAGAGAGGGCAAACATAGAAGATATAAGAAACGTAGCAAACAATAGCGTATTATACGTAATGGGTAAAGGTAGGGACACAAAAGACGAGTACGTTAAACTAACATACGAAACTTTAAAAGCAATAAATGAGTATTTAGACACCCGTAAAATCAAATCAGATAAAGAGCCTTTATTTATCAGTTTATCAGATAGAACAAACGGACAAAGACTTAAAACAAGATCCATAAGAGATATTATTAAAAAGGCATATAAAAAGATAGGTATAAATAACGATAAAATAACAACACATAGTTTAAGACATACGGCAATAACTTTAAGTTTATTAGGTGGTACACCTTTACAAGAGGTGCAACAAATGGCTAGACACTCTAACATAAATACAACTATGATATACGCACATAACTTAAAGAGAATAGAGAGCCACGCCGAGAGTAACATACAAAAGTTATTAAATAGTTAGGTGTTAAAGATGACATTAAAGGATCATATAAAAAACGGCAATATGATTAAAGCCGTTATAAAGAAAAACAAAAGATTAAATATATTTATTATTAGTTATGATAAAGACAATTATATAGCAACGGATTTAAAAACAAACGAGCAACAAAAGATTAACGACATAGACAAGTTTTTAAAGCAAGTGGAAATATGGAAACAGATTTAAAAGGAGGTGTTAAAAGTGAAAAAGAGGCTATTAAAAGTTAAATGGGAAAACCTATTATTAACTCTATTTATACCACTAGCAATAATACAATTTAACAAAGCACATATAGATTATAAATTATTAAGTGTATGTATAAGTTTAACGCTATATGGTGGCTTTTATTTAGTGGTAAAGATGAGTAGAAAAGAGGCACTATTAAACGTTAAAGATGAGATAGAAGAGCCAATAATACAAACTTTATTAAATCCGATTATGATTTATTTAAAGGCACAAAAAAAGAGATTATCTAAACAAGCGATATATAAACGACCAAGCCTATATATTAAGAGCGAGTTTTAAATAAAATAATCTCTAAAAACATTATAACATAAGTGATAAAGAATTAAAAGAGATATGGAGGTAAAAAGATGACAAGAACAATAGCATTTATCAATAATAAGGGTGGTGTAGGTAAAACAACAAGTTGCTTAAATATAGGCGTTGCGTTAAGTCAAGAAAACAAAAAAGTTTTGTTAGTAGATATAGACCCACAAGGCAATTTATCGGACGCTTTTATAAGCATAAGACAAGTACAATATACAATTAAGGATTTATTAGAGGGTACTATATCAGATATAAGCCAAGTACTTATTAAAAACGTTAAGGACAATATAGATTTACTACCAAGCAATAATTTATTAAATGGCACAGAAGAAAAACTATTAAATAAGATGAGTAGGGAAACCATTTTAAAAAGAGTTTTAGAGCCAATTAAAAGCAATTATGATTATGTATTAATAGATTGTCCCCCAAGTTTAAACGTACTTGTATTAAATAGTTTAACGGCGTCAGAAGAGGCAATAATACCAATAGCAACAGAGTATCACGCCTTAACTGGTACAAATACAATATTAAGTACAATACAACAAGTTAAAACGCTATTAAATAGTAGCCTTAAATTAAGTGGTGTGTTTATCACAAAATACGACGAGAGAACAAACAACGACAGAGAGATAAAAGACGCCATACAAAACAATTTTAAATCACTATGTTATAAAACAATAATCCGTACTAACGTCAGAATAAAGGACGCAACAAATAACCATAAAAGCGTTATTGAGTTAGATCCTTTAAGTAATGGTGCTATGGATTATAAAGAGTTAGCAAAAGAGATTATAAAACAAGAGCAAAATATAGGAGGTGTTATTAATGGGTAAATCATTTAACGACGACGTATTTAACAACGATTTTAATTTAGATAGTATTAACGGCTTAAATATAAGCCAAGAGGCTATTAAAGAAAACCAAGAACAACAAGAGGATTATAAAGCAAAATTAAAAAGTATGGTGGGTAATATTAACCTAGATAAAGTAAAAGAAGAGATAAAAGAACAAAAGAAAAAACAAAAAGAAGATATAGACCCACAAGAAGAGTTAAGACGTACACAAGAAGAGTTAAAAAGATTACAAGAAGAGCAACAAGAACACGAGCCAGTTAAAGACAATATTATTTATACTAAAAAAACAATGATATTTAGACAAGATTATTTAGACATTATAGACGGACTAGCCGAGTTAAACGATATGCAAATAAAAGACGTATTAAATCAGTTATTAGATAAGTCTATAAATATGTTAGATGACAAGACAAGAGAAAAAGCGTTAAAAACTGGTAGAAAAAACAAACCAGTTAAACAAGATAAAAGTATTTTTTAGGAGGTAATAGCAATATGAAAATTTATAACTTAAAAGAGGTAGTTAAACTATTAGGGCTTAACATACAGACAATTAGACTAATGATTAAGGACGGACGTTTAAAGGCTAGTAAAGTGGGTACGCATTATATGGTAACAGAGGACGCAATAAAAGAGTTTTTAAAAGCCAATGAGGTACAACCTAAACAACAAGACAACGAGGATTAATTAAAGTAAATAAAAAGGTGTACTAACACACTAACGTACTGGTACACCAACACGCTTTTATTTAAAAAGTATTTAATAGACGTGATCCATTAAAATACTATATCAGATAAAAGCAAAACAAAGATTTATTAAACGCAATATAACATTATGGTAATATTGCAAGACTATTAAAAGAAGAGTGAGGATTAAAAGATATGCAAATTAAAGTATGGAATATAGAAGAGATGACGGGCTATAAACCTATAACAACATTTTACGAAGATTTTAGCATAGCCGATAAATACGGCATAGACGCTATTAAAGATACTTATAATAGGGCTTTTAACGAGTGGAAAAGCGATTATAAATATTTAACCGAGTTAGTAATGGTGCTTAACTGGAAAATAGCCGAGCATTATAAAGAGGGTGCAACAGAAAAAGAAAACGCAACGGCACTTTTATATAATGAATTATGGGGACAAGCCGACGAGTACGCAACAAACAATTTAAAAGATGACGAATTAAGTTATTTTTATAGGACAACAGATTAAAACATAAAAAAAAGAGGTATAGGCACGTCGCAAAACTTAAACCTATACCAAGATAACGACCCTAACTAAAAGTTAAAGTCTATAAATATTATACCTTTATTTTAGGATTTTAACAATAAGTTAGGACAAAAGAGGACAAATTAACGATATTTAAGAGCCGTAGAACGCAACGAGAAACAAAAAGACGGGCAATTATACGTTAAAAGTGCTTAAAATTAACGATTATTATTTAAAAATGGAGGTATTAATATGATAAATAATAAAAATGATGAATTAAACAAGCAAATATTAAAGATTAAGGACGAGTTAGATAAAATTAGTATCAGTAGCGAGGTAATAGAACATTTAAACCAATTAATAAATGATAAGTTAGACGACATTAACATACTAACACAAGATAGAAACATAGACGTAGCACATTTATACAACGCATTAAGATACAATAGCAATTATATAACACTTAATTATTTAATAACCCAACAATTAGACGGGATCAATAAAAATATACAAGTTGCTTTTAATTTATTAAATGAGTTAGACGGACATAATAACACAGATGATACAAAAGAGTAAAAAAATAAGTGTATCGCCGATAATATACAATAACGGCAATAGAAAAATACTTATAAAAAGTTATATAAGTGAGGTGCTTAAAATGGAAAATGAGAACATAAAAAAAGTTATGTTAGTAGATGACAAACTAAAAGAGATGATAATATCAGATAAAGACTTAACTAACTATATCTTAATATCTATGTTACACAGATTAGAGAGCGAGGGCGACAAACCTTTAATATATCTAAAAGACGAGTACGACTTATATACAAGTATTTTAAGTGATGAAAACAAAAGCAACGAGGATTTAAAAGAGTTTTTATTAAGTGTTTATAAAGATACTTTAAACGATTTTATGTTAGATGACGTATATAACGACTATTTAGATTTATCTAACAACGAGGGAAAACAAGTTATATATAGTTTATCACGTCTATTATTTATACAAGATAAGTATAAAGATGATGAAATAGGGCAAAAGATAGATACTAAAATAAAAGAGTGGCTAGATTATATTAAAACGTTTGACGAGAAAAAAGACACTACTAAACGCTATGACGAGATATTTAACGACGAAACTATAACAAAAAAAGAACGTATAGCAAAAGTACAACAATTAAATAAACGATTAAACGCAAGAGTTTTATATCAGATTATACCAAGTTTAAATTATGACATATATAACTTTAAAAATAGGGGACGTTTTACGGATTACTGGATCTATGACATAGATAAAGAAGAGTTAAAGGCATTTTTTAAAACTGGTATAACAAACACTATAAGCGACGTAGAAACCTATAACAGATACGAGGAAACAATAGCCAAGTATTTAGATGATATAGAGAGCGATATAAATATGGCAAACTTTAACAGAGATAAAGAAGAGCAAATAATAGCCATAAGAGAAAAACATAACGTTAGTAAAGATAAAGAGGACAATATACACGTACCTAGCGAAACACAAGAGGCTTTTTTAGATGACATAGCAAACGCCTATCGTGATTATACAGACAAAGAGGGCAACGAGTTTAAATTAGATGATTTAAGCGACGTAGATAAATGGCGTAAACAAGCCGATAACTTTATTAAGCATTTAGAAACATACGACGGCGTGGCTTTATTTAGTGGCTTTACTATGGATTATACTTTAAATCATTTAGCATATAGTGATTATCAGAGAGAGGCTTATAAACTGGATTTAAAGGACGATATAAAAGACGTTACGGACGAGATTAAAAAAGAGCAAACTAAAAAGAAAAGCAAAAAGAAACCTAAACCAAAACTTGCAACACAAGAAGAGATACAAGCATATTATAACGATAAAGTTAAAGAGTACTATAACACCAGTACACTACCAACAAATAAGGCTATATTAGATACATACGGGGCTTATACAAGCATAGAAACAAACACCCTAGACAAGATTAATTTAAAAATAAAAGAATTAAACCAAAAGAGAGATAAAACACACGATAAAGAAAAGTTAGACAATATTAAATATGAGTTAGAGGATCTATTAAGAAAAAAGCAAGAACAAGAGGACACATTTAAAAACTTAAATGATACTATTAAAGAAAAACAAGACAATTTAGATAAGATAACACACGAATATAACGAAAAAGAGGAACATTTAAGCAACGCCGATAAACAACAATATAAAAACCTTATACAAACTTTACAAGTGGATTTAATAGACGCAAAAGACGAGTTAAACGCATTTAATAACAGAGGTATAGCATTTAGGGGTAATATCTTTAACGAGTTAGAATATACAGACGATAAAGGTAAAACGATAGCAACAATAAGGAACAGAAACGGCGACGTTTTAGAGCCAAAAGATATACCACCATTAAGCGACTTGTTTTTAACTCTAACAAATGATAACTACTATACAAGATTAGATAATTATAACGAGTTTATAGACAAGATAGACGTACTTTTTCCTAAAAGTAAAGGTGCAAGTTATAAGATAGCAAACGAAACTATTAAACGTAATTTAGGTAAAAATGGCTATATTATAAGTGTTAAAAGTCTATTAAAAGACGTGTTACACGTGTCAGAAGATAGTTTTAAATATTATAGTAATAATTTAGAGGGTGCTATAAAGTTTTTTAACGATACACAGATAAACGTACAACAACAAGATAAATATACTAAAAATGATGACGTGTTAAATATGTTTTTTGGATTAACAAATAACGTATATATGAGTAGGCAAGTAAACAACGACATTTATTTATATTATGAAATATCAAGCGTTTACGAAACTATATTAAATAATAGCGATAGACCAGTAATTAGCCAAAACCCTAAAACACTATTAAAATATAGCATAGGACAAAAGGGTAATAGACGAGTATTTAAGTTAGGTAATTATATCTATAATAATTTAAGAGAGAGCCTTAACAACGGAAAAGGTGGCGTTAAAATAGACGATAACGGACACTTTTATAAAAAGTTTAAAGTTAAATCCTTATTAAAGGTACTTAAAGAGAGTAAATTAATAAATAAAGAGGCTAGACCACGTAAATACAGAGAGGACATTTTTAACCCATTAATAACAACTTTAAATACGTTGTCGGTAGATGATGACGGAAACGGCGAGCGTTTAATAGAGTATAATATCTTATACGACGATAGTTTAAATATGAGTAACGACACTTTTAAAGCAACGTTTGAGGAGGCAATAGTAATAATAACCTATTTAAAATATAGTGAGGATTACGAGAACATATTAGCCAAGAACATAAGAAACAAGAAAAAAGCACATATAACCAACGCAAACAAGTTTATATTAACGTTTGGTAAATATGAGGGTAAAACTTTAAAAGAGGTGCTAGACATAGATAAACACTATTTAGAGGTAATATTATCAGATACAACGATAAAGATACCTAAACCAACTATAACAAGACAACATATTAAAAATATATTAGATTATGATAAAGACAAGAGGCAACTAAAAAAATAGTTGTCTTTTCTTTTCCCCCTATACCTTTAATAACTGGATCAGATGAGAAACCAACACCCACACACCACCAAAAAGCACGATAACAAAATAACGTTATGATTTTATGGAAATAAGAGCAACCATTTAACCCGGGGGCTATGTTAGTTTTTATAAAGCAATATATAGACCGGTGCGACTACCTCCGAAAAATACGCAAGATACACGTATAACCCCCCATATATTTTAAAATGATGACAAAATAATACATAATCCGACAAAAAACGACAAAAAGCGACAATTATTTTAATGTTATGAGAAAAACACCCCTTTTATTTAAGCATAGCAAGACTTTTTAAAGGTAGTTAGACCAATTTATCACAAGCCCTTAAAAGTTGCTTAAAACACGTTTAAAGAGCGAATTATAAGAGAGGTAAAAAAAGGGTAAAAAAGAGGTACAAAAAAGATAATATTTTTAACGTGCTAGTACACAAGTACACCAGTACGCTAGTACACCGGTACACCATAGACAAAATAAGGTAATTATGCTATAATGTTTGTGAGATATAATTTATTAAATTATTTATTAAATTAGGAGGCGACCAAGTGCGAGATAATACTTTATCAGATACCCAAAAAACTATTAACCAAGTGTTAGAGATACAACGCATTTTGTTTAACGACCCACCTAACGACAAACAATTTAATAAAAAGAGTTTTAATTATACGTTAGAGTTATTTAATATTTTTATGATTATAGAGCAAGATAACGGGCATTATAGCGACAAAATGATACAAAACAAGATAAATAACTTATATAACAAGATATTTAAAAATAGGAGGTATTAAGATATGAGTAAAGAAACAAACAAGCAAGAAGAGATTAACGAAACTTTAAAAACACAAATATATTTAAACAATATGTTTTATCAAGAGTGGCTAGACGATAAGAGTTATACAGAAGATGAGGAAATTATAAAGGGACGTATAAAACCTTTAAAGGATCGTGTTATATCGTTAGATATAGACGAGCAATTAAAAGAAAATATATTAAATAGTGATTATTTTTTAAGTCTATTAGCACACGTTGATTTTGTAAATAACAATAATCCAGAGTTAGACTTAACTAACACAGAGTTAAACGATTTAGCCACAGAGTACGACAAGATAAATAACTTTTTTAGAGAAAACGGCGACGAGGCTTTTAACGTTTACGATAAATACGGCATTGTAACAAAAAATAGTTATGGTACGTATAACCTAGATGACGTTATAATGACGCTAGCACAAGATAACGATATAGTTTTAGATAACGAAGAGCAAGAAAAAGCCTTTAAAAACGTTATATATAACTTGTATGATGATAGGACAAAACTACCTAACAACGACTTAATTAATAAAGCGTCAGAAGAACAAAACGGCATTAATTTAAAACACTTTATTTTTTGTGAGGAATATATAAAGCGTGGCAAGATTAAACCAACGTGTGAGTTTTTAGGAATATCACGCAATACGGCTTATTTATGGCTTAAAGATGAAAAAGTACAAGCATATTTAAAAGATAGACAAGACGAGATTAAAAGAGAAACCGACGACACATTTATACAGACATATAGAGCCAGTTTTGACGAATTAAACAAGATGATAAAAAGCAATTATATGCAAAATAGCGACAAGATTAAAGCAATAGATACGTTTTTAAAGCACTATGAGAACATAGAGAGATTAAAACAACCATTAACAACGTATGAGGATTAAATAACGTGATACGATACCCAGTTAAAACAAATAAATATCATAATAAAAAGGTCGTTATAGATAATATAACGTTTGATAGCAAGTTAGAGGCGACACGATACCAAGAGTTAAGATTATTAGAAAAAAAGGGATTAATAAAAGATTTAGTTTTACAACCAAGTTTTGATTTAATACCCACATTTAAAAAAGGTAATAAAACCTATCGTAAAACGCAATATATAGCCGATTTTAGTTATTATGATAACGAGTTAAACAAAACCATAGTAGAAGATACAAAAGGCTTTAAAACAGACGTCTATATACTTAAAAAAAAGTTGTTTGAGTATCTAAACCAAGATTTAACAATAAGAGAGATAAGAGCGAGGAGGTAATATTATGAAACAAGAGCATAGTATAGCGTGGGAAATAACAAGCGACTATAAAAAGCAAAACATAGCGTTAAAGGTGCTATTAGGATTAAGTATTATAGCAAATATAGTTATAGTACTACTATTAAAATAAATTAGGAGGTGTTTATAATGGCAAGCGATAAAATATTTAAAATATTAAAGACCATAGCCACATTATCAGATAAAGACAACATAACAAAAGAGTTTAATTTAGTACAATATAAAGATTTAAAAAACCCTATTTTAGATATAAGAAAATGGGACAATAACAACGACGATAAAAGTATGTTAAAAGGTATAACCTTAACAGATGATGAGGCAAGAAAACTAAAAGACGCATTAAACGAGTACTATAAAGAGGCTTAATTATGGTAGAAGAGCCACAAATAGATAATTTAGTATCAGATATAAACGAGTTAGATTTTAGTTTTTTAGATGATATAGACTTATCTATTAACGATATAGATATAGATAACATAGAGATAGATAACGACTTTAACATAGATATAAATATAGACGATATGCAAATAGATTTAACGGAAACTTTAAAAGAGTTAGATATAGATATATAAACCGGTGTTAAACCGGTGGGGAACAGGTGGGAAACACCAAAAACGGCAAGTAAAAATACTTGTCTTTTTTATGGCTTTATTTATGGATCATTTTTTATTAAATCAGATGACACAATTATTATTTATGGTAGAAATATGGCTATATTATGGTAGTTTATGGATTAAATACGCCCATAAAATGACTAAAAAATAGTATAAAAAAGTTAAGAGCATAAGAGATTATACCCACAATATAGTTTTTATCAGATAAAACCTTATTATTTAATGGGTACAAACTTATTTAACACTTGTTAAATTAGACCACAAAGACGACCACAAATTAATATTTAAGTGAGAACGAACAGAGAAACATACACCTAAAATACATTTATGCTTAAAATGATAAAAAAATGGCATAAAATGACATATTATTAACTTAAACTTAACTAAAATACCATTTAAGACATAAAAACGACCATTTAAAGCAACTTTTAATAAATCATACTATTATTATGTTATGATTAATTATTTATACTAAAATAGCAACGAACAACGGACGAACAACTGGAACAGATACAAACCGATACATTTAAAAAATAAGTAAAAGTGTACTAAAATGTACTATTATGTTTTATGAGTGTACTGGTACACCGGTGTACTGGTGTACTATAAATTAGTTATAAATAAGTAAAAAGGTCGGTACTTTTTATATAGATTTAATTAAAGTTAAAGTATTATCGGTGGTGTGTCGGTGTACCGGTGTACTTATATAAAAGAGGTAAAAAGGTCGGTACATATTGCACGATTTAGGTAAAAAGGTCGGTACATAGAGGTAAAAAGGTCGGTACAAAACACCCTTTAAACCCTTATAAAATGGGCGTTTGTGATTATTAATAATATTTTAAATATATAAAAGGGCATACACGCCACCTTTTTTATAAGTGGCGTATGCTATAATCTTTTACGTAATGAGGCATAAAGCCTTTAAAAGTAGTTGTATCAGATTAGGAGGTAATATTATGAATATCTTTAACAAAATGTTTTATAATAAGAAACTACAAAAAAAAGCGTGGTGTATTAAAGGCGTGGAAACAGATCCAACACAAAACAACGAGGACGATAACATAACGATTAATGACAAGATGATAAACTTAACATTAACCCAAGAAAAAGGGACAAGCGAGATAATAGCCACTATTAACGTAGATAATAAAGAGTATAGTTTTTTAATGTATGACGAGATAATAGACTTTATTAATAAATTAAAGAAAAATTAGGAGGTAATAAGATGATAAACGACCAAGTAATAGAGGAAATAAAAACACATTTAAAAGATTATTTAGAAGAGAGAGGATTAAACACCAAAAAACTATTTAATTGTTTAAACCCACAACACGACGATAAAAACCCAAGTATGAGTTATGACGATAAAAAAGACATAGTACATTGTTTTAGTTGCAATAGCAATTATGATTTAATTAGTCTATACGCACAAGATAACCATTTAGACAATAACAAAGACTTTAAACAGATAATAGAAGAGTTAGCACAAAAGTATAATATAGACTTAAAAAGTAACAAAAGTAACACCCTAAAAAAAGAGAGTATGCAAAAGTATGCAAACATAAAAAAAGAAGATTTTACAAAGTATATTAATAAGTGCAAAAAAGATATAGATAAATCCGACTATATGCAAAAAAGAGGTATAAGCGACACGTTAGTTAAAAAGTATAATATAGGCTATGACGTAAAAGATAAAATGATAATCCTACCAATTAGCAAAACTTGTTATTTAGGTAGATATACCGACCCACAAAACAACTTTAAACACCATAAACCAAAAGGAACAAGTAACGAGTTATTTAACGGCGAGTATCTTAAAAATAGCGACTTTAAAACTATTATATGGGTGTGTGAGGCAATAATAGACGCTTTAAGTTTAGAAGAGGTAAACGAGAACATTAAAGCAATAAGTTTAAATAGTATTAATAACGCTAGCCAGTTAGTCAGAGAGGCAAAAGAAAACAATTTTAAAGGTGTATTTATGTTAGCGTTAGATACAGATACAAGCGGATTAAGAGCAAGTGAGGATTTAAAAGAAGAGTTAGACGCCATAGGTATTAAGACATTTATTTTTAATAGCAATTATGATAAATACAACGTTTATTTAGAGGACAATAACGACGTTAAAAACAAAGATATTAACGAGTGGCTTTTATCAGATAAAGAGGGATTAAAGAAGAGCGTAACAAGTTTAAACGATATGCTTTATACAAACCTAGAACAACAAGCAATTAAGACATACCAACAAGAGAACGTATTAAACTATTTAGATACATTTAACGAGATGATCCAAGACAAAGAGAATAACAAGCCGTTAAGTACTGGTATTAATTTATTAGATGAGGCGTTAGAGGGTGGATTTTATAAAAAGAATTTAGTTATATTAGGTGCTAT
>AUXO017398743.1_pt1 | contig 11806 bp, 10 predicted proteins | sample 768731 | NCBI WGS metagenome assembly AUXO01 (sample SAMN02715735, study PRJNA202380) | gut metagenome | biome: sheep rumen | host: Ovis aries | place: New Zealand: Palmerston North | reverse complement strand
CATGCTAGCAATACAAAAAATGAAACACTAAAAAAAGCTTTAAAAACTATTACTCCAGCAGATATAACAGATGAAAATATATCTAAGCTTTAATTTGGACTTAAGGGACGTTCCTTTTAGTCCAAGTTTTTGAACTTAAGGGACACTCTTTATTCTTCAAATTTTCAAAATTTAAGGCCATCTTTTACACTTTAAACTTTTAAATTATACACTCAATCTTTATGTCCGTTTATTGAGACTACTTAAACACTATCTCTTTTATGATTGTCCAAGAGTAGTCTCAATTTCTTTTGCGGTTACTTCTCCTTCTCTCTTAATTAGAAGCACTACTTTTTCGCCAGGTGACTTAGAATAAATATATTTTCTCAAATCATTCATTTTATTTATTTTTATTCCATCAATTTCTGTTATGATATCTCCGACTTTAAGTTCTCCATTAAATAGTGGTCCATCTGCTTGAATACTTGCAACATATATACCGCTTTCTATATCTAATTTAGAATCTAAATATGGAATTACTTCTTTATCATATCCGTAAATTCCTAAATATGCCTCTTCAAATTTACCACTTTGAGCTAACTTCTCAAGTATTGGTTTTATAATATTTATAGGTACAGCAAATCCTATTCCATCAGCATCACTTATTTTAACCGTATTAATCCCAATTAATTCACCATTACTATTTATAAGAGGTCCTCCACTATTTCCCTCATTAATAGTAGCATCTGTTTGAATTAAGTCTTCCATATATGTTCCACTATCTTCTGTTTCAGATATTTTAATAGTTCTATTTATTCCACTTATAATTCCTTTTGTAATAGTTCTTTGAAATTCTATCCCAATAGGATTTCCTATAGCATAAACTTCATCAGCTAAGTCTATACTGTCTGAATCTCCAAGATTTATATAACTTAAACCATTAGCAATTATTTTAATAATAGATAAATCTAAATTAGTATTAGACCATACAACTGTACCATCAAAAGTTTTGCCATTTTCCAAAGTAACATAACAATTACTATATTTAGTGCCTGATACATGCTCATTTGTTAGAATATATCCATTATCCGTTAGGATTATCCCAGTTCCAAGACCTAAAGTTTTTTCAGCTCCTTCTAAAAAAATTGTATTACCATTTTGCTCCAATTTTGAAATGCCAACGACACTTTTTGTCACATCTTTTATTATTTTTGAAGGACTGTTTTCCACTTTTCCTTCAAGATTTGTGGAAAGCTTTTCTACTTCATAATTTGTTTTTACAGTTTGAGATACATCTGTTTTATCTATTTTCAAAATTAAAATGCATAATAACATAATAATAACTACTAATAGCACAAATGTTATAAACTGATTTCTAAACTTATCTTTTTTATTTTCATAATACATCTTCATTTCCTCTTAAAATAATACTATTACTTGTATCTTATACTTGTTACAATTCACAGCTAATTTAAGTTCGCTCCCAGAGGTACTCTATAAAATTAAAATGACTGAATATTGTAACAGTACTTATTTTTCCAAATATTTCTTTTTTTATTCTGTATTTACTTATTTTTTTTGTTAATATATAATATATATATATTTTTTTGAGGTATAAAAATGATAGATAATATTTTAAATAATTATTATACAATATTAATTATTGAAAACGATAATTATATTTCGAGTAGATTAAAAAATATATTAAAATTTACTAAATATAATATATCAAATTCTAGTAATTTAAAATCAGCACTATCTATTATAGATAGTCAAAAATCTGATATTCTATTTGTTGATTCAGATACACTTAATGCAAATGATTTTGAAGAACTTAAGAATATTCGAAATAACAATGATGAACTTTATATAATAGTACTAATTGATAATGAAAACACAATTAATATAAAGACACTTCAAGATATAAAAGTTCAAGGATATTTTCCTAAAAATGATAAATTCAATCAATTAGAACTATTTACTAAAACAGCAATTAATTATATAGACCAAATGCGCACTATAAAAAAAATAAATCAAGAACTTATAGAATCTAAAAAACAAATTGAATCAGCTTATTTAGAAAGTATAGAAATACTTAGACAAACAGTAGAAGCAAAAGACAATTACACTAGAGGTCATTCAGATAGAGTTGCATCTTATTCTGTATTAATTGGGCAAAGATTAGGTCTTTCTTCAAATGATTTAAGAACTTTAAGAATTGGTGGTATGTTCCATGATATTGGTAAAATAGGAATTCCTGATAGTATTTTATTAAAATCTGATAAGTTAACAGATGAAGAATATGATGAAATAAAAAAACATCCAATAATTGGTAAAAACATATTATCAAATGCAGTAATCTTTAAAGATATTATTCCAATTGTTTTATATCATCATGAAAGATATGATGGAAAAGGTTACCCATATGGTCTTTCAGATAAAGATATACCATTTTTAGCAAGAATAGTATCAGTTGCAGATGCATTTGATGCTATGACAACAAAGCGTTCATATAGACCAGAACTTAAAATTGACTATGTAAAAAATGAAATCAAATCCAAAATGGGAACTCAATTCGACCCAATAGTTGCTACTACTTTTTTAGATGTAATAAGTAGTGAATATAATTTAATTAGAGAAATACAAAAAAGTTATTAGATTATAGCCATTACTTAAAATATTAGAAAAAAACGAATCAAACATGATTCGTTTTTTTCATATGATATTAATGTTTATATTAGAATTATTTCTTCACCATTTTTTATGCCTGCTTCTTTTACAGTTAAATTAATATCATAAAAATTCGCATTTTCTTTATTATACAAAATTGGCATATGCTTAGGTTTATAATATCCTCCAGAAAATTCATTAACGCCTTTAACTAACATTTTTATTATATTATATATTCTTTTATTTGGTGGTAGTTTGGCTTCATATTGTAAATCCATTAAAGGAATAAATACTTTTACTAAAACTTTATTCATTTATATCATCCTCCTCTTCTTTGATTCCTACAAGTTTAATAGGAGTTGGATTGCCTTTATTAATTAAATATCCAAAACTTCTTCCACAATTATTTACTATTCCCTTTCTAGTTAAAGGTGTAATTAAATATTGATCGTCAAAACCATTTCCTATAAAAATTCCATCATTTCCAGAAATATAATTTTTATACCATTTATCATATTCATGTTGCTTAATTTTACTTATACTATCTGCAATAATAAAATTACAATTATTTTGTTCCTCAACTTTAGTCAGAAAGTCTAAAAATTCAATTTCTTTGTTTTCTATATTATCTATAAATTTATTTATACCAATTATTATAAATAAAGTATATTTTTTAGAATTATTTAATATTTTTTCCTTAACATTTTCATAATTATTATTTTCATTAATAATTAAATGTCCAAAATCAAATACTTCAATATCAACATCATTAATTCTATTTATAACATTTAATAAATTTTCCATAAATACAATAACATCATTAAGATTCTTAGAAATAATTATATTTATTAAATTATTTTGTAAATTATAATTTACAACCTTTAAATTATTTTTTGAAATACCAATTGGTAAACTATTTACTTCTACACTGCCACTTAATATATCACTTAATGTAACTATTTCAGGCATCGTTTTTATTATTTCAGCTCTGTTATCATTATATTTATCATTTAAATCTTTTATAGTATCTTTTATAAATGAATTATAATCTTCTGCATCACATATTTTAGCAGATTGAAATTCATATACTTTTCCATCAACTTTAATTATTCCTCTACCAAATAAATCTGAAGGTCTTATATTTTCTGGATTTTCAATTATAGACTTATAATCCTCATCATTATTCATACGCAAAACAATTTTTTGTTTAAAGTTTTGTGTCATTCTATATCTTAAATCATTTTGAACACTAGCTGTAAAAATAAATACAATTCCATACCTACTACCATCTCTAACTAAAGATATTAATTGTTCTTCATATTTTTCATATAAATCTTCAAAATTAGCATAATTATTTATAATTATCACCATCATTGGTAAAGGATTAGTATTTTTTTCTAAATATAATTTATAATCACCATTATATTCTGATAGTATTCTTTTTCTACTACTAACTTCTGCTTGAATCATGTTAAAAAATCTATCAATTTTTTCATTCTCACTTGAAAATATTACGTCACCAACATGTGGAGAATTTCTTAATATTTTAAAAGATTCCGAACCAAAATCTAAAATATATATACATACTTCATCTGGTGAATGATATTCCATCAAATTATAGCAAATTGTATTTATCAATGATTCTTTTCCACTTTCAGCATTACCATATATAATAGTATTTCCGTTTGTAGATAAATCAAGCCTAGCTACAAATTGTTTTTGGATTTGTGGTGCATCATATTCACCAATAACTGGATTTATAACATTTTTCTTATCAACAATATTATATTTTTTTCTTATTTTATCAATATAAATATTTTCTGGAATATTATCTAACCATAATTTTCTCTTTTTGATTCCTTCGTTTTTGGCTAAAAAATTTAAATATTCTAATATTTTAGATATCTGTTCTCCATCAGAATTTCTAGTTTTTATTTTTTTATCATTAATCTTTTTTATTGTAGTTCCAATATTAGAAATAAACTCAACTGAATTATCGACACTTTTCTTTAAAATATCAGATGGAATATATGGTGCACCTGTATATCCAGAATAACCCATATTATAATATTCATCATTTCCTACTTTAAGATAAAATTGACCTTGCTCTTTTAAATTAGCAGCATCTGGTGTATCAATAACATCTCTAGAAAGTTCTTTTGTTTGCACTTTTAAACAAACAGAAAACTTACTATTACTTCTTATTTCATCATTTACAATTCCACTTGGTTTTTGAGTTGCTAATATTAAATGAACTCCTAAACTTCTACCTATTCTTGCTACACTTATTAATTCATCCATAAATTTGGATTGTTGTTGTTTAAGTTCCGCAAATTCATCGCATATAATCAATAAGTGAGGAATCGGCTCATTTACTAATCCATCATGATATAGTTTTTGATATTTATAAATATCAATTGTACTTTCATCGGTTTTATCTCTAGCTTCATTAAAAACTATTTGTCTTCTACTTAATTCTGATTTAATGGAAGCAAGAGATCTTTGAAGACCAACTTTATCTATATTGGTAATTGTTCCTACTAAATGAGGGAGTTCCATATTTTTCTTTTGAAATGCACCAGCAAGTCCCCCACCTTTATAATCAATAAGTACAAATGCCACATCATCAGGATGATAATTAACTGCTAAAGATAATATATATGTAATAATAAACTCTGATTTACCACTTCCTGTACTTCCTGCAATTAATCCATGTGGTCCATGATATTTTTCATGTATATCTAAATTAATTTTTCTAGATAAACTATCAATTCCTATTGGTGCTCCTAAAGAAATAGTCGTATCATTCTTTTTCCATCTTTCTAAAATATTAAGTTGTTCTATAAGTCCAACCTCATACATTTCTAAAAATGAATAATTCTTAGATATAATTTCCTTGTTTTCATTTGAAAATTTAATAGGAATATTTAATAATTTATTAAATAACTTGTCAATATCTGCTACAAAAAATTCATCATATTTAAATTCTTTTACTGTATTTTCAGATATTTCGCTTTGAATAATCATTCCATTATTATCATCTAATTTTATAAATGCTTGTGTTTGATTAGCGCATTCTGATAAATATTGTCCTATACACAATAATCCAAATCCCAAATTATTCTCTGTTTTAATTATTTTTTCTATAATTTTTAAATTTTTATTTTTCTTATAATCATCTGTAATTATTAAATAATATGGCTCATTTAACTTATTTTTATTATTAGATGAATCAGAAGATCTATTTTTCCATTCTTCTTCTAGATATTTAGATATTTCATCTATGTCTTTGTCATTATCACCAAAAAATCTTATATCTTTAGTATTATTCCAAATATGAGGTAATTTTTTTACATATTCCCATTCTCTCTTATAATCTTCTTTAAGTAAAAAAACTAGTTTTAAATCCTCATAACTATGAAGAGTTATTAATTGTGTAATTATACTCTTTATCATAATATCCAATTTTTCTTTTTCTTGATAAATCAATGATGAAATTTTATTTTGTACAAACGAAAATACAATTGGAGCTTCTTTTAAAGTATGTGATAACTGAGTTAATCTATTCATTATTTCAACAAGTGAATCTTCTTCCATAGTAAAGCTTTGTTCAGGATAGCTCAAATCTATATCTAAAGGAACATCACCTATCCCTAAGCGAACATCTAAAAAATCATAATCTTCTATAGTTCTTTCCCATAATCTTTGACTTCTATTTATAATAATCTCTTTACATTCATTCCCTGAAATATAATTTCTAAGTAAAGAGTCTCTCTGTACATCCATTATTTGATTTACATCTTTAATCTTTGATTTAATGTATGATATATATTTTTCCTGTCTTTTTTTCTCATATCTTTCTTTTCTTTTTCTATCCCATTTCGTAGTAATAAACGGAAATATTATCATTGATATTAACATTATTATAATATAAATAATTTTAAAAGCAGATATTTTTCCATCATTTGAATTCATTAGAGAATTAAAACTTGAAAATATCATTAATCCACACATTGTGAACGAAGAACCTAAAACTAAAATAATAGGCATTTCCTCTTTGTTTTGAATTTGAGGAGGTGGATCAATTTTTATATATTCACGATGTGGCACTTTTTTTAATCTTGGTATTCTATAAAAAAAATCTTTTTCATCATAAGAATCTATTTCATCAAAATCAGTATTTTCATTAAAACTAATTTTTTTATTTTTTATTTTACTTTTTTCAAAATAATCTTGATTAACATTGATATTACCAGAAGGATTATTTAAATAAATGCTATCACCAATTATTACTAATTTAAGTCCCATTATATATAATAAATCGCCATTATTTATTTTTTTTACTTGATCATATACTTGTTCACTATTAACAAATGTTCCAAACTTTTTATCATAATTTTCCAAAAACCAATTATTATTTTTTTTGAATATTTTACAATGTACATCTGAAATTAAAACATTATTGTATACAATCTCACATTTATTACTTTTTCCTAAAAATATTTCTACAGCTCTATTAGGATTTTTAATATCCAAATGATAATAATAATCTTCAAATGCAGGAGAACAATAAACAATATAAAAATTATCTATACCATCTATAGTTATTCCATACATATAATTTTCTTTTAAAATAACTCTATCTGTAATCATTTCATCTTTAGAAACTATCTTTATTTCATCATTTTCAAATTTTAAAACCTCTGGATTAATTGCCTTAACATTTTTATTAGTAACAATTTGCCAATTACCATCTTTGCCTTCAATATTTACTAATTTTTTTTCACTACCTTGTTCTTTGTCACATATCCAATAATTACCAACAGGATTACTTGGCAAAACTAATTTGTATATATTTTTTTTTCCAATTAATGTTACTAGCAATGCAATATCCTTCCTTTCAAATTAATCAAAATACAATTAGCATATTATTTTAACATACTTTATATTATAAAACATTTACATTTACATTTTTATTTATAATATATAATATATATTATATATTTATTTAATTATATTTCAATCCATGTATTTCTACATGTACTTTATACTTTATATTTCCGCTACAATTAATTCCTAATATATTATTTTAATTACAAAAAAAAAATTCATATAATTGTATAAAAATTATATGAAATATTTTTGTAATATTATTTAATTAAGCTAATTATACACTCTTTTAGTAATAGTTTATTTTATATAGTAATATTAAAATAATAATACTATCTCATTCATTTGCAAAATCAATTTTTTTTAGTTTTTCTTTTAAACCTTTAAACTCTTCATCTTGAAACCCACTATAATAAATATCTTTTATTTGTGAATGATTAAATAATAATATTTGATCAGAAGATAATAGTCCTTCTGGATATATACATCCACTATAATCCCAAATTATTTCTTGTGATTTTGCATCATTTTTATCCATTGTTTTTGCTTTATATCCAATTATCATTATTCTTTTCTTTGCATTTTCTAATAATACCACTGTTCCAATTGGATAATATTCTTTATTTTCATTCGTGATCATTAACTTTTTTCTCCTTCATTATTCATATCTTAAATTAAATCATCAAAACTCTGCATTTTATCTTCTTCTTCTTCTGCTTTATCTTCTCTTATATTATCTCCTTTTTTTTCACTTTGAGGGATACTCTCTAAATTACCTCTAGAATTTTCTTTTCCAAGTAGAGATTTTAAACTTGATTCTATCCTTTGAAATCCTGATGTTATTGCTCCAGTTAACCTGCCATAGCTAGAGTCCTTTTTTTCGTCTTTATATGCTTTCAATTGAACATTTATTATTCTTTCATATAATGGTCTTAATTCCTCCCTGCAATCACTTTTTCCTTCATGGAAAAATTTTGAATAATCAGAAACCATTCCGTAAAAAATTTAGCATGCCATAAAAAACTTCATATTTTCCAGCTTCATCATCAGATGGTCTAACTTTGCTAATTAAAGCAAGACACCATTTATCTTTTTCATTTAAATCATTGATATCAGCTGGCATAATAAATTTTTTAGCCCAATAGTATTTTTCTCTTTCTTCTAATGATTGTATTAAATTAGGATTAATACTAGCGACATATTTTCTTGAAAGAATTATAAATCTTTTATTAAATTCACTATCTGGAATATCTTTAGAAACAAAGTCCCAATCCTCTTTAGAAATCATTTAAATCTCCTCCTTAATCTGTTAATTCAATTTGAGCACATGGTTTAGAATCTTTATATATATTCATTGTATTTGTAATTGGAGAGTATACAAAAGAATATAATGCAATTTCTGCAGGATTAATTTCATTTATCATGTCTAAAAATTCTTGATTTGTCATTTTAGCTTTATAAGCAGTTGTAATTGTTGTTTCTAATGTTTGGTCAGCTGCACCTAAAGTTCCTTTTATTATAAAACTTTTTATTTTATCTGAAGTTGTTAAAATTATTTCTTTAGCAAAATGTTCATCAATAACATCATTTATAACCATATTAATTGCCGTATCATTCATGGCAACTTGTATCGCATTAGCAAATATTTCTCTTCTTGTACTGTCATCGCTTAAATCTATATCACCATTTGAATATGCATATGTAGCAACGTCGCCCATATTTTCGACAAATTCATATGTCATAACAACACCATCTTTTACTGTTTCATAATGTGCTATCATACCTAATTCTGCTAATTCTCCAACACCACCTACAATAGTAAAATAAATAGTAACTTTGCCAACAATATTTCCAGAAGCATCTACAATATCTCTTACGAATCCATCTGACATATAGTTAGAACCTGACATATCAGTAATTAATTCTTTATATTCTGCCATATTAATTTCTTTTAAGTTTTTAGCACTTCCTTCACCAATGCTTCCAGGAAGTATTGTCCCTATCAAAAAAACTATTCTTACCGGTATTGTAATAAAACTAGCAATTGCAACTTCAAAGCTATCAACAAATCTACTTGCAATTTTTAAAGGTCCCGGTAAATTTTCCCAATCAGCTTTTACTTCATCTACACTTTTAGGTGATGTATATTCTACACCGCTTTCTGTCTCTCTTAAATACATTTTTTGATATTGAACTACAATTTTACCATGCTGTGAGGTCGTAACAGGACATGTTATACCTTTATAAGACTCTACTTGGTGTTCAAGCCAATTATTAAAATGAGTAATATCATCTATTACAGTTGACATTGTTCCTTTATAGTTGATTAATTTACTTTCATATTTAAAATCACTTGGAATATCAATTTCAGAAAGTATATCTTTAGCATCTTGTATTCTTCTTTTACTTTTATCTATTTTATCTACCGCATCTAATACTCTATCCGCATTAATTTTAAATTTCCCTATCATTTCTACCTCATATAACAACTATTCGTTTAATATTTTATTCATCGCTTTCTTTTAAATCATCTATTTCATCTGTTAAATCTTCTATTTTTTCTTCTAGAGACTTTATTTTTTTATTACAACTTGGCAATATTTCATCATTTATATTATCATATATATTACATACTATATTGTAATTTGTATCTATATCAATTTCATTTCTTTTATAACTTTCACTATTTGATATATAGTTTTCTTTAAATATAGAAATACCCTCATCTAAAAATGATTTGGCAGATTTCAACTTATCTAGTATCTTGTCTAATGAATCAGCCATATCTTTATATCTTTTTTTTTCTTCTCGTAATTCTTTTCTTTCTTTTCTTAAATCATCAATTTCGCTTTCATTACTCATTTTTTTCTTCCCTAAAAAAAATTTATTTATAAATTGTATAAATCATTATAAATACTTTCGCTAAGAGGTCGTTATTACAACCTCTTAAAGAAAATATTTACATATATTATAATACATATATTTGATAATTAATCTGATTTTTTAGAATCAATCTGTGTTTTTATTTTCTCATATGAAGATATAGTTTGTTGCATTGCTTTATCAAAGTCATCTCTAAGTTTATCTAAGTCAGCTTGAACTTTTGCATTCGCAGAATTAACTTTTGCTTTGTATTCATCAGCAGTTGCTCCTGTCCATCCTGAAAGACTAGTAAATATTGACGTAATATCATTACAATCATCTGAACAAGCATTAAATGATGTATTTGCTTGTTGGCGTAATGATGTAATTGTTTCTAAATCAAAAGTTAATCTTCCTTCCCCTTTTGTACCAATATCTAGTTGTTGAACTTTTTCAGCTGTGCTAATAGTTGCATCTTTAGAACTTCCTGTATCCCAAGTTGAATAAGCAGATCCAATTGATCCTAATTCCTTTGAAAAAAGCTCTGTAATATATTTTAACAATTCATTAACACTGTGTTCAACATCATTAAAAGCTGTTGCAATAGAATTCCATCTATCTCCATCCCACTGTCCATGCATACCATTTACGGTAGTCCATGCACTTTTCATATGTGTTGATAATATTTTTCCTTTCTCGCTTATTTTTGTAGCTGTTGAAACAATCTTATCATATGGTACTGTATCTAATCCCATATTATTTTCCTCCTTACTTATAAATCATTTTGGTTAAATAATTCCACATTATTATTCCCATCTATTTTAGTTTATACCATTATCCTTTACAATTTGTCAATATGTAAAACACATGTAACTAAGTGTAAACACATATATTTCAATGTTTTTTTTTGTATAACATTTATATATTATTTTTAATACTTTTATATTACAATTAGAATTTGCAATTAATTAATATAAATTCTTATTGGTTATTATTTAAGCTACAAGTTTAAATTTAAAAACATGATATATATATTCAATCTAGTCTGATTAACCATATTAATAACATACAAACATATAATTTTTAATTTTACGAACTCACTTAATTTTTAATTTTACGAACTCACTAGAGTAGATTCTGGAGCTGAAGCTGATGCTACTGCTTAAGGCCCTACTCTTATTATTGTTTGCATTGGTGAATAAGTATCATTAGATAATATATCTTTTGAAACAACTTCTCCATTTAATCTTTTTTCTATATATGTTGTTACTCTATATCCTAAATGACCAGATTGAGTAACTACTTGTTGCCCAGGTGCTAAACTTGGATCTGGAACATAACTTGTTCCATAAGGTATTGTTCCAGTTGTTACTGGTAATATTTTAATTTCATATTCTTCTGCTTC
>AUXO012363612.1_pt1 | contig 11807 bp, 13 predicted proteins | sample 768731 | NCBI WGS metagenome assembly AUXO01 (sample SAMN02715735, study PRJNA202380) | gut metagenome | biome: sheep rumen | host: Ovis aries | place: New Zealand: Palmerston North | reverse complement strand
CTCAGGCCAATTCGGATCCATTTTCTTACAAACCTCATCATTAAAATGAGGATCGCTGAAAATTATTACCGAACCGTTCTCTGACCATTTTTGAAAAGGGGCGTATAATGTTGGTATCATTTATATTCTCCTACTATTAATCATCTTTCTTATTTCTGGTTCCATATTACTAAACTGTCCTTCAAACAAATTAAATACTTCCTCACCATCATATAGTTCCGAGATGGATGGATAATGAAATGGCGGAAATAGTTGATACTTTTTTCCATTAATAAAACAATCATCAAAATACTTAAATTTTAGGGGTAATGCATTCATAGATGTTTCTATAACATATATGTTGTCTTGAGGATTATGCAAATTTTCCAATGCCTCTTCAAGATATGCATAATATTCATTAAGACTCTCATAATATATACATTTCGTTTTTTCTATTTCATTCAAATGACACTCTGTAGTATTTTCGGCTCCAATCAAGCATTCTGAAAATGGTACATTTTGCAGGCAGGCAGCGGTTGTGACGCCCCAATTAAGATTGGCTTTAACTAAGCATTCATTATATTGAGGCACAAATTGCAAACTATCTCGTATAGGTGTTGCAACTTTAATGATTGCATCTCGAAGAATATTCTTATCATTATATATTCCATATAAATATAATCTTGGTTCATGACGTATTACATCACCGAGAAGTACATATAATTTTTTTGCCATCTATAATCCCTTTCTCGTATATTCCTGTATTATTCAAATACAACCTTATCTTCCAAACGCATACATGCCAATTTTGAACCATATCCACAGCCACAGTTTATCTCATATAAGTTTTTCGCGGGATTAATCCAGACTTTAAATGTTTCATCAAGTAAATGAAACTCTCCGGTCCAAAATCTAATCATATCAGTTGTGTTGTGTCCACAAACAGAAATATATCCGGGAGTCCCTTTTAATAGGAATCGTAAACCGCCTTCTCCATACAGATAATAAGCTTCCTCTTTAACAACATCCGGAACAGATGTCTGTGCATGTGCCAGCAGATATTTTTCGCCACCAACAGATACCTCTATTTGAAGAGGCATATTCCTAATCCACTCTGCTATGTTCTTCATATCAACTTCCGTTAATCTATTCCGTAGCAAATCAAAAGTATTATATGGATATGGCGATAATTTGCTTCTCTTCTTTTCCGGAGTTTTCAAATAATTATTAATATACTCGGCAAGCATTTCGTCATGATTACCGCGAATCACTTTACACGAATCCCCCAGCGATAATATGGTAAAATACACACCAATCGGGTCAGGATTATAATCAGCTCTATCAAACAAATCGCCTAAAACATAAAGAGTATCTTCATTCGGATTAAATGATATCTTATCCAAAACCTTCTTAAACTTTTCATTATCATTATGAATGTCTGAAAGAACATAATGCATACTGTTTATTCCTACAAATTATCTTTAGAGATATATACAAACCTTAATTTCAATTTGTCGCAAGTTCAATTCCCGAAGTGCATAAGAAACCGATTTGTATATAATTAACTCCCTTTTCGAAAAAGTGTCCCTAAGGCTATTCACCCGTCTAGAGGCATATACACACCAATATGATTCCAATAATCAATTATATCCTTAAACCCATTCTTTCTTGCATCACTTTCATTATAAACCAGACCACATTTTGTGCAGTATATCCTTACAATCGGTCCTGAGTTTTGATATACAATATCATTACAGCCGGTTAAACAACACGGACAATTTGCTTTTATCTTTTTGATATTTGTTTCTTCATTCATAAAATGGCTCCATACACGAATAACATTGGCTTTATATTAATATCAGACCCACAATTCCGAAAAGAGATATAATTAATTATAACCAATATAACTCTCGTAATCATTCAACCTCTGGTTTACTGTTGTTCTTTTACAAAGCGAACCCCACCCCATTCTGAATTCCATGCCTCGATATAACCCAGACCGCCAGATACAGTCATAACTACACTAAGTTCATCTGCTGTAATTCTTCCTGATTCAAAATTTGAGTTTTTTAATACTTCTTCAATCGAATCTTGAATAATTCTACATGTTAATTGATTGTAGGATTCCTCATCTTCAAGATAATCCATTTCTTCAATACGGTCCGGAAAAAGTATCTCTACTTTTTCAATAAATGGAAAAGGCATACTGTTCATATATGATGATAAATCGAAATATACCTTATAAGAATTCCTTTCTCTTTCAACACGTAATTTGTCACGATACTCTTCTTTTACATACTTAAACATGCACATAATGTTTTCCTTTCTGCTTTAAAACTAAAGCCAACATTAATCTAAACCTTTCGAAAGTTCATTTCTTTCATATTTCAACTATATAATAAACCAATTCATTCTGTTTGAAGAGTCCAAACATAAAGTTGACACCTAAACAAAAATGCCATACATCTAACAACAATCTGATGTATGGCATAGTATAAACTATAAAAACTACGAAATAATAGTTTAATAATAAATATGCAGTTCCTCCGGCCAGAATCTGTTTACCGCATTCATCATATTTTTTCTCCCAACCGGATTAGAAGTATGTATTTTTATCGGATAATACTTTTCATTCTCAGCCAGGTAGTCCAGGAGTTTAATAGCATCACCACCATCATTTACATAATCTCCAAGGTCATGATCAAGATCAAGTACTTCAACAGTTTCTCCATCATGTTCAGCTTTTTCAATCAACCTAATAGCTTCATTTACAGAATGCGCTCCAACATAACCTTCTGGCGTTTTTCTGTTTGATCCGACCTGGTCCATCAAATCATCAACCCATATTTTCATAATTATTTCCTCCTATCAATCAACAAACAACATCCTGCATTAACATCCATCTTTGAAATATTCATCAAATCTTCTATATATTCCAAAAACCTTCGATTAGCCTCATTCCACAAAGCTCTTTTAGAAGCCGTAATACCGGTTCCGGAAACAAACTCAGCCTGAATTTCTTCATAAGATGGATTGTCACCGCCAAAACGATAAGTCACCATATAATCCCAATAACTTTTAGGTATTGTGATTATTAATTCATCAAATAGAATCAATTCCATTTTATTATCCATATTGTTACCAATAATTATACTTATTTTTTCTTTGACTGTATCTGTTTTACTTTCTCATAAAACTCATCTCCGGTGAATTCTGCACCCGCAATCAATTCTTTTGTTAAAACTTCAATACATTTCTTGTATTTCGTAATTACTTCTTCAGCACGTTTTTCAGCGCCTTTAATTAAAGACCTAACATTTTCTCCTTCTTCCGTCATACCATAATCAATAATCATGGATTTTGCAATGTTTTTTGCATGTCCATAATCAGAACGACAACCGGTATCATAGTCACCCGTAAATATGGTTTCTGATACTCTACCGGCTAGAGCAATAGCCATCTCATTAAGCAATTCTTTTCTTGTCATATTTTCATATGACGGCTCAAAACTTACACGACCACCTGACAATGCACGACCTTTAATACTGATAGATTTCATTTTTCGCTTTTTGTCTAGTTCATAAGAAACAATCGCGTGACCAAGTTCATGATATGCTACTCGAAGATTTGTTTCTTTACTATCATTCTTTGGATTAATTAAATATTTCCCACCTTCAACCATTTCTTGAAGTTCTTCTATTTCCGGAATATCTACGGGCTCTATAAAATTAACCTTTGTTGAATAATCTCGTTTAGATCTTTTCATTAAGCATTCCGAAACAAATTTCTCGACAAAACGTCCGTTACCGAACCTTGGCAGTTCACTGAAATACTCAAATACTTCCTTAACTTTAGGTTTTGCTTTTGAATTAACATTAAAACCTGCTTCCGACATTTTTTTATCAAAAATTTCCAACAGTTCTTCAGCCGTATAATCCTCGAAATCAAAATAGTATCCTATTCTGGATGGAATACCAGGATTAATTCTTAAAAACTGAGACATATTTTCAGGATATCCTGCAAAAATAAAAATCATATCATCTTTGTAGTCAACCATTGCTGTAATCAATGTTTCTATAGCTTCAGGTCCGGCAATTCTGTCCTCAGCAAGTGCGTACGCCTCATCAATAAAAAGAACACCACCCATTGCCTTTTGAATTAACTCATTAACATTCTTTGCCGTCATACCATTTCCCGGTACGATTATATCCTTACGCTCCGCAACAACAAGATGATTGGTTTTCAAGATTCCAAAAGAATATAAATCGTCCGCGATCATCTTTGCAACTGTAGTCTTACCGGTTCCGGGATTACCCCTAAAAATCATATGCATATAAAAATCCGGGAATGCCTCTTTATTTACTTTTTTCAATTCCTTTCTGAATTTTACGTATTCTTCAAAACTTTGTAATTTTTCTTTGACTGATTTCAAACCAACCAAATCACTGATTTGTGGTATTTTTTTAGTTGGAATCAAACCTTCAAAGTGTTTTGCAGTAATCTTCTTTTCCGGCTCGATATCCGATTTAGCAGAATTGTACTCCATAATGCACCAGTTCTTATCAACTGCAACGGCAAGTTCTTCCATTGTACGTGCATTTGCGAAATTCTCATCCATTCTCTTGTAATGAATGCATTCCTCTAATACTTCTTTTGCAGATTCATCTAATGTAAATCCCCAACCGCTCATCTTTTTAAGAAAGATTTCCATCAGTTCTTCATCATTAAAATCTTTAAAATGAATCTGATACGGAATACGACTCGCCAACCCCGGATTCATCTTAAGAAGATTCTGCATCTGAGCTTCATAACCGGCAAAAATAATAATCAGATTCTTCTTTCGTTTTACCATTTCAGTTAGAAATACATTAAGTGCATCACTTGCATTATCTGTGGATTTTTCAGCAAGCTGATATGCTTCATCAATAAACAAAACACCGTCCATTGCTTTATTAATTAACTCCATTGTCTTATGCGCAGTATTTCCTCTCCATTGAGAAATCAAGTCCTTTGCACTTGCCTCTACGCAATTAGGTGTTTTGATAATACCGGCCTGACAGAAATATTCTGCCATCAACTTTGCTACTGTCGTTTTACCGGTTCCCGGACTTCCAAGAAACATCATATGATGAGCCCCCTCTGCGCTTACAGTTGGATTCATCATATTCTGTATATATATTTTCTCCAGTTCTTCTTTTATTCCATCGAGACCTATCAAATCATCAAATTTTGACAAAAGTTCTTTAGCTGACCTGATAGTTGTATCATATGGAGGAATACAATCAACATCAATAAGTGAATCTTTTTTTATTTTCTTCCTAAAATAATACGAGTATACTCTGTTAATTGCATCATCAGCAAACGGAATACCTTTTAAATCTGCCCTTCTGTATATAGTTCTCACATATTTTTCAAATTCTTCATTGAAGTTCTCTGTTGTACCTATGGATGACTGAGCAAATTTTTTATTACAATAATCAATTACAAAATCAATACTTATTGGCTCTATTTCCATCCTATGGCCAAAAATCCTGTGGTTTAATTCATTATTATTCTTAAATGAATAATTATATACATTTTCACTCATACCCAGAATAAAGGTTACAGATGGGTTTCGCTTTGAGTATTCAGCAATACCGGACCAAAATTCATTGTATATTCTAAAACGCTCTTTCGCTTTCTCCAGTTCACCACCATGTCCCGCATCAGCATCAACATATGGTACAGAACTACAATTATATATATATATTAGTTTTAGATTTTTAAATGATTTTTCTAATATACTATCAATCTTCTTTCCAAGTCCACCTCTAAGTTCTTCTTCAGTCTCAGAACATATGGCATTTTCAGGTATCCCTAAAGATTCCACAATAATCTTTTGAATATCATTAACACTTCCCATATCCGAGCCATACAGAAGAAGATTATAATAAGTATTTAATCCTTCCGGCTTTCTGTCTTTTAATTGCTCAGACTGTAATTTGAATGTCAAAAACTCCACAAGTGTTTTTTTTGCTTTTTCAGAAAGATTATATGGTTGTACTTTTTTCTTCACATAATCTATAACTGAGTTATCGTTCTTAAAAATCAACGGAAGTTCAATATTGCAATCATTTGTATTAATACGAGTAATAACCAACTTAATTGGACCATTATTTTTATCATCCAAAACATCTTTTTTTAGTTCAATTGGCAAAAATTTAAACCTAAGTTTATCAGGTTTTTGAGCATCATTAGTTTTTTTAGTATCATCATCTAAATCCCAACAATCTGCTTCATCGTCATATTCATTAGAATTATCATTAATATCTCCGGGAATATATGCGAGTTCATAATATTCATATCCTTTTTTCTCTTTTTCACCCTTAAACATATTAGCCGGAACTATATCAAAATTATTGATGTCAAATGACATTGACAATGCACGAATATATTTTGAAAATAATGAAGTTTCGCTATATATTTTCTCATACTCATTTCGAATAATTGTCCAAAACGATGGTATGTTATTCAGTATACATTCCTCTATTTTATCGTATTTTTTTTCGCTCGACTTTTTCAACTTTAGTTCCCCCCTTTATATGATAATTATAAAATAGTTTATATTTAATTATACCAAAAAAACGAAGAAAAGTCTTTCAACCAAAAGTTTATTATAATACATTTCCTTTTATCCTTTGGCATAAAAAAAAACCAAGGAACAATCCTTGGTTTCAAATCTGCTTATCTATTCTTGTTCAATATCATAACTATGCTCATTCTCTTTAGATAACTCATTTATCACATAAAACCTATACTTGCCGTATTTTAGCCACTTTTCGGATGTTATTGATAACATAAGTTCAATATATGTAAAGAACGGATATCCTGGCATATATTCATCATACTCTTCATCCGTTACATTTATGTCATTCAAAAGCTTATTTGTATATATATCATAATCTTCGTAAATAAGACCAAATGAAATAAGTTTAGCGTACTCTATATACCTGGCGATAAAACGCTTCTTTGCAGCCGTTTCCGTCGTTTCATCCATTATATAATCACAATTTTTCTTCTCAAATACATCATATGCATTCTTTGCAAAAAATAAACAGTTAAGAGTCTTTTTCAAACCGGTACTTTCAACAAGTTCATCAACAATTACTATGTTTTTCTCGCAGTCTGTAAAACTATTTGGATATCTGGCATTATTGATATATTCCAGATCCATGCGAAAGTACTTATCAATTGCGTCGTAATATTTGTCAAGCCAAATGACTGCAATATCCGATTTCTCTCTGATTTTATTCCAGCATTCTTCTGCTGCCACAAGATATCCAACATCCAACTCCTGATAATCAGACATTAACTCAGACTCTATCTCGAAACGATTATCATTATCTAGGTCATCAAAATTCGATAACAAGTATCTGAAACATCTGGCAGTCAGTTCTTTTGCTCCTTCGAGCTCATCGCCTTCAAATTGTGTAATTTTTCTGTCTACACAATTCAAAATAGCCCTAATTATTCGTTCTTGATTATCAACACCTGGTTTCCTACTATTATGCCTTTCATTACTCTGTATATACTTAGAAATAGTTGATTTATCAATTTTTGATTCCTCGCTAATCTCCATTGCAGAAACATAATATGTTGCCTTTAATAAGAACTGTTGAAACTCTTCGTTATCAATTTTTTTCATTTTTTAATCCTTTTTATTAAAAATAGTACTATTCAATAATTACAATATGAACTGCTAAACCTTCTCTTATATTATATCAATCATAATAATTATAGTCATCATAATCTTATGGCATTTCTTAAAATCTCAATCTCATTAAATCAAATCGTATATTTCTAATCATATCACCACAAATAGAATAACTCACTTTGATTCGTTTTGCTGTTCTACGGTTTTGGCACATAGTTCGTAAAATGAGTCCATAGCGAATCTATTATCTAGATAGTCATCTTCTTCGATACCTGGATAATACCATTCGTTACTAACACAGTGCGAATAAATATTGTCAAGAATACTCATACCATCTTCAATAGGAAATTTTGGATTTGCTCCAGCTGTAATTAGAAGTTTTGCGACATTGACTAATTCATCATTAAAAAATGAATATACAAGTGCATCTAAGCATGACGCTCCAACTTTTCCGTCAGCAGCACACATATCATATCCGTATTCAAGGAACATCTTTACAATATTCACCACATATGTCTCATGTCTTATTTTGTGAGTTGGCTCAATTGGTGGTATATATTTCCATTCTGATGTCGTACTATCATACTGATTATAACCAAACCAATCTTTATTAATAGTAACCATATACTCTTCTAGAAAGTTCGACAAAAAATCATTTGTCCTGAAAATGTCGTTAGGATCATCTATTTCACCAAATGCGCTATATAGTACAGAAATTTCCTTAATCTCATCTAGAATTTTTCTTATTTTTTCCTGTTTAGGCGGATATTCCATACATGATTCCCATAATTCATTTATGATTTCTTTATTATTTTTCATATTTCACCCTGCATCTCCCGGAAGATCTTTTAAAACACGTACAATCTGTAAATCAGTTGGCCATGTTATTTCCATATCCGATTTCATATCTTCTTCATTATCAAAAACATCCGCAGTATGCCATACAAATGTTTCCACTGAAGTTCCCCGAAAATCACCTGTTGACTGAGCACTATACGGTGTCTTATCTCCATCTTTATAAAACCAAAACTTATTTCCATTAATATAGACTTTTTGCCAAGGTTTATCATAGACAAAAGGGTTTCTGTGACAACAATCAAATGCTGATGTTTTCATTAGTTTATAAAACTTTCCATCATATTTAATATATTTAGTTTTAAAAAACAGTTTTCCAAAATAATAAACCGACTCATACATATAACCATTTAATAGAGTTATGGTTTTATCTTGACTGTAATATATCTTTGTTGATACATCTTGCGCTTCCACTTTCGTAACAATATTAAAATCCGGAGAATCTGAATAATAATCAGTAACTATTTCCCCAGCCTTACTACGTAAAAACCGATTTACCCTTTCAATATTCTTGGTTTCAACGCTTATATACTTTTTTGAAAAGTCTTCAATATCATCTACATATACATTAGTAACTCCACTGGCGCACGAACCAATATCCTCATTAAATAATTGAATTAAGTACATTCATCCTCCGTCATTCTACTCAAATCTCGTCTTAGTTATATTTATTATTCTTTTTTCAAAACCTTTCGGTATTTTCAAGTTATATTTTTGAACATAATATTTTAAAGAATTACTCCATGAATATTCACCATCTGTTGATATACTCGTAGTCTGAGCAATTATATCCCCAGAAATAATATCTATTGCTTTTGAAGGAGATGTGAGAATTATTTCTCCATTTGAGCATTCTCTTAATCCTTAAGAAAACTAGCTATAAAATCAGAGTATTCCTCGCGAAAAGGCAGTTCATCATCTACTTTCAGCATTCTTCGTTCAGCAGTTTCCTCATTACCTTTTATCGGATTAAACCCTTGCTTCTCACATTTTTCCCAATATACTCCCATACCCCTCTTCTGCCAGTTTGGCAATTTGTCAAAGTTGACGCCATTTTGGAATAAAAACTCATTCTTAAAAGCTACTGACTTTCCTTCCAACATCTGAGTTGCTTCCGCCGCACTTTTCCCTTGTTTACGAAGCATCCAGTAACAATGTGAACTTAAAGCGTTTCTGTGCGCATCTTCCTGTCTCCACTGAAAGTAATCTTGAACCCTCTCCAGCGTTGGCAGTGGAATCATACGACAGTCAAATATTGCCTGCTGACCAATATTGGTTGAGAAAGATGCGCTTGCAACGCCTGCAAGAATAGAATTATATTTTCTAACCTTCCGTCCGAATTTATCTTCGTCTGGATGAAACAGTAAAGATATCTCATCACTTTCTGTATAACCATAGATTACACGAAATCCATAATTCATCAGATCCTTAACTGTTTCTACCATCATATCTCGAAACTTAATATCAAAAGGTGCTTCAAAATGACAGATTTCCTTTGTTAATCGTGTAAATCTATTTCCATCCAATCTTGCAACAAGATACATTTCAGGCAGCAAAACCTGATCTATTGATTGCTCATAAACACGCATTTTACTATCAAGTTCTTCAAAATTCATCTTTATTCCTCCTTTCGCTGGCAAGCAGTTATTTTACGATTATATCTTAACTTACATAAATATACATTTACCTGATATTACCTGAAACATTGATACAACGCCCTGAAATATTGTTCATAATCCTGACCAGCAGACAGACCAGATACCTCTCCATCTCCAACTTCGACTATCATCCATCTGCCATCTTCAAGTTCAGCAAAATCAATTGTGTAGTAGGGACTATCAAGATATTTGTATTTTTGAACAAGTTCCATTTGAGGCTCCGGCGTGTAATTGCCCTGCCCTGAATTTCTGCATATCGTAGTTATTTGATGATTAATATAGAACACGCGATATTCATTTGTCTTCTCACCATATTGTTTTAAATCCAGGAACTCTTTAATGCAGATGCCTCCGGTAAGAAGCCCACCTCTGTATTTATAAAAGAGTTCCATCCAATGATTGAAGTCTTCCTGTGTAATGTTCTTATCAAAAAATCTTGGAAAATCCGTTCCCTTTACCGATTTCACATAATCTTTGACCATAAATCTGCCAAATGATTTTTTGAGCCTCTCCACATCTATTTGATTATACAGTGGATACATCTCCATTTTTGCCGTATCTTCCTTAACATATTCATAAATATTGGGGAAAATATGCATTAACCTGTAATGCTCCGGTTTTGTGACCAGTTTAATATTCTTTTTTAGAAGAAGATTATAAAACCTCTCATATTGTTCCGGTTTCATCATCCAGCCACGATAGACAGCTTCTTTTTCTTCATCAGGCTCTCTGTTTACAATAAGTTTATCTTCATTAAACCATTCGTGATATCCAAACAAGACCACATCAAACAATCCGGTGGACAATACAGCATCATATTCTTTTTGCAAATCCTCATCCACTTTTGAAATACTAAAATAGCTGGATGGAAACAAAATTAAGTCTACCATATCTGTTCCTTTCGAATCCTTATATGCTTTTTATTAAATACTATAATGCTTTTTAATATCTTCTACTCCACCATCCGGGTCATAAAGTAGCCATGTTTTTACATTACTTGTAAACAAATCCTGATTCTTTAAACAAGTAATAATTATTGCAATACGGGCAAAATCATTAAGGTCACCTGTACCATTTATATATAAGACACAGCCTTTGTAAGAAGTGTCAAGGTAAATTCTATGAGCATATTCAATTATTCTTTCAATTATCAATTTTTCATCCTTATTTGATAATTCAGAGTTTAACATTATTTCTATTTTGAAGTTCATATATTTTCCTTTTTTGATTTGGATTCCTAAAAAACACTAAATCTACTTTATTAAACTATTCAAATATAACCTTGTCTTCTAAACGCAAACATGCCAGAAAAGATTTTTAAGTTTTACATTATCATTATGGATATCTGAAAGAACGTAATGCATACAGTAAGTTCCTGTAAATCATCATATAAGAAAAATACAAATCAGCCTTTCGGTTCGCTATAGGTTCAAATCCAGTATGAATCAAGAAACTGATTCGTTTGTTATTAATTATAACCGATAAATCTCTCTAAATCACTCAACCACTAGTTTACTTTTTATCTTTTCTATCGCATTTTAAATAATATGAATTATTCATTAAAAAAAGAGCCTGCCATTTAAGGCAAGCCCTTTATAAACTGTTATTACTATTCTAAAAAT
>AUXO015488961.1_pt1 | contig 11809 bp, 12 predicted proteins | sample 768731 | NCBI WGS metagenome assembly AUXO01 (sample SAMN02715735, study PRJNA202380) | gut metagenome | biome: sheep rumen | host: Ovis aries | place: New Zealand: Palmerston North | reverse complement strand
GTGAGTCAAAAGAGCTCACAAAATCTACCTATATCCATAATTCTCTTTTTATATTCGTAACGGATCTTCTTGATTAATCTCACCTGTTGCGTCAATTTATCCATATCGACAAGTCCGTAAATTCGCCATCTGATTTTTTAATGTTTGCGTGCCCGATGGCAATTCCAACACTAGTTAGTTGAAAATTTTTCATGGGTGAATTCTCCCAAATGTTGTATAAGTCGCTCATATAGGGGCGAATTTCAATTATTTTAGCTTTAATTTCTTTATGGGACATTTTGTTTTTGTTAAAAAGGTCTTTAATTATTTTTTTCTCTGATTCGTCAAGATTAGATTTTGCAAGCTTATTTTCTAAATTTTTTTGAGATAAAGCGTTGACTTGAAACTTTGCGAGATTGTTTAGACAAGGAATAACGAATGACGAAAGTGCCTGTTGCGATAACTTTTGTTGTTCATCTGATGATAATTCAAATCCATTAAAAAATAAGCCTTGATAGTTCGCTTCCCATATCCTAGACAATTCGACACTTCCAAATTCAATGTTTCCACAGCCTGTATATTGTAAGTGCTGATAGTATGCATCACTTTTATTCAAATAAGGTAGTTGCTGTTGAACATACTTGTCTAGATAGATGCCTAGACTTTCCAAGCTAGTAATGTTAAGTTGGGACGTATATCGAAGTAAGAAAACAACGGAAAGTATCGACAATTGTTCCTGGGTTAGCTTTGGAGCGGTTTTTATGGCCTCGTTAAGAACAAGTTGAATAAGGCTTCGATTTTGTTCTTTGCTGCGGTTTATGAGTAAATCAACTAGAATGTCGCCTAGTTTTTCGTCTCCGCTTTTTGCAAATTCTTTTTGTACTGTGAATAACGCATCTTGGAAATCAGGTTCTTTTGCAGCAACTAATCCGGAAGGATTTTCTCGTTGTAGCCGATTAAGGAAATTTCCTGTTATATGTTCTGCACGTTGACCTGCAGTGTCTTTAGAATTTCCAGTCAAAGTCATGAAGTTTGCTTTGAAAATATCGAGCATTTCCTTCATTTCCGTATAGGGGAAACCGGTTTGATTGACGGTGACATTTCCATTGGTTTGTATATTTACAGAATTGTTTCCTGAAGATTGACTTTGCGATGAGTTGGTTTTCTTTTTGCGTTTGAAAATTAGTATGAGGATGGAACAAACACTTGAAATAACAAGAATGCCTATTCCACTAAAAATCCATGTTTTATTATCGATGATGTAATCAAGCATAAAAATACCTTTTTATTAAATATAATCAATCAACAAAATCAGCATAACCGCCATAGCCCTTTTTCTACATCGAAAGCACAACCAGTTGATTTCATTCACAGAAATCGGAACCGAGAGGTTCCGATTGATGAATGATTCTTCAGCAATTTATTATGCGTTATTGTAACTCATAATGCGAATATTCGGATTCAGATTTGTGAACCCATCCGCAAGCACAATCGCCATAACTATTGTTAGGAAGACTATAGCTCATAATATCAAGACGCTTCATGCAAGAACAAACCGCCTTGAAAAATTCGCCCATTTTCCACTTTGTTGTTTCTACTTGATAAAGATCTTTTCCAATGGAACAGTATGTCAGTTTCAGCTTTAGCCCAAACTCTGAAACTATACGATCGATTTGGGCATGTTGTTCTGGATCATCATTGAAAAGCTTTAGATCCAAGTTGAAAACAAATAAATCATTAGGCATATTCATAAGAATATCTCCTTGTTTTAAAGTTACTGCTAATATGTTGACTATGTTTAAGGGCGACTTGACATCGCTTAAATGAGAAAAATTCTCTATATTTAAGAACCAACCACTAAAAGTGATGGTAAGATAGGACGTTGTCCTATTAAATAATATAATAATTTATTTTGAAGATTCACTAAATTATTACCAGGAAGTTTCATTTAACGACCTCTAGTAATGGTTGAGTTTCGATATTTTGTTTTTTCAAATCCAGACGTTCAATAATATTATTCATCCTTAAGTGCGCCAAACTTCCCTGAATTAAAGGCAATGATATTTTTCTCTAAATTCTAAATAATTTTTGACATTTAATTACATTTTAACAAATGTTTTTTTACAACACTACATCTATAGGAGTCTTATATGTATTGTACAAATTGGCCCGTCTTCTTTTACATATTGGCTATTTCGTTTCAAATTTCTGGAGCAGTAATGCTTTTATTGTATTCAGCTTCAACGAAAAGGGATGATGTAATTAAACGTTTTATGGAAAGAAAAAATGTTTCCCAAGATGAAAAAACTAAATCTATTGAGTATGATGAAAATGCATACAAAGAAGAATTTAAAGTCGCTTACTTGAATAAAATTTCTTTTGGATATATCGCTGTTGGCTATATTATAAATATTTGGGGAGATTGTTCTTCTGATTGGAAAATATTTGTTGCTTTTGAAACCGTGGTAAGTGCCATATTGATTTTGTTTATGACTTATAAAGGTGTTTTACTATGGATGTATTTTTCAAAAAAAGTAAACACGAAAATTAACAATGATGATTTCGAACGACTTGACCTTCGTCCTGATATTACAACAGTTTCTTTCGACGAGAATGAAGATTAATAATAATCGACGTTGCTGAACTTACTATTGGAACTGGTTTGTAAAGATAAAGCGTTCGTAAAGCCTTATCTTCCAAATATCAAAGCATGAGCATTCGTTTTCTTTAGTAATTTCACAATCCAAAGAATAAGCAACGAATAGCAAACTGCGACAATAAAGGTTATTACATAATATATTGAAATATAATCGTTCCAATTAATCCATGTCAGTCGTTTCAGCAGAAGCCCCATGATTTTGGGTAGATAATACGACAAGAGAGATACCGAAAGGACGTATAAAGCTAATGAGTTTTCCCCTAAAATCACTAAAAGTTTGTGGAACGAAAATTTCGCAGACCATTTATAAAGCAATTTCGAAATCCAGGCAATCGAAGCGCAACCAAAGAATCCAACACACCACCGATAGCAATCTATTAGCAGTGATTCTGATAAAGATTTTCCCCCAAATATACCCGTTGTATAAATGAAGTAATCCTTCTTATAATAGATCAGCATAACAATAAAACAAACTGATAATATGAATCCAATGGCATTAATTAGTTTGATAGGGACTGTATGTATTTTCCGTGCAACTAGATAACCTATTACAAAATATGGATACATATAAATGTTCATCACTTTACAAGGCAGAACTGTAACAAAAATAAGACCGGAAGCAACCAACAAAATTTTAATTAGTACCAATTTAGTTTTAGCAACAAATGACATAACAAAACTTGCTGCTAGGACACTCCAAAGAAACCATAGACTTTGTAAATTTATGTTTACCCCCCCCAATTTTCTGCAGACTAGAGAGGCTATCCCAATCGTTATAATGAGATTGACTATAGAACCCATTAGAATTGGATACAGGAGTGATTTTACCTTATATGGGACTAATTCTGCAAGCTCCCTTTTTGACGCAGAAAAGAAAAAGAGGTAACCGCTGATAGTCATAAATAGTGGCATATGGAAAGAATAGATTGCTTTAAATAAGTCATTTTCGAAAAAATCGAACTGCCCACCACAGCAATATTGGATGCAATGTCCCCAAAGCATCAGAAATATTGCTAGCCCTCTCAAAAGATTGATGAAATCTGATTTTTCATTTGGCATCACGAAATCTCCTCTTGCAACATTCTTTTCTTTCTTAAGAACGCCTTAAGCCAGAATGGCTGTACTGCACAATATAAAAACATTGCAACAGCGTTTGCAACAACGATACCGCTCCAACCAATCTTGTGAGATAAAAATACTGCGACCGGAATTTTCAAAGCAGCCCCAATCGTGAAGAATATAACCTGCGTTTTTAGTTCTCCAGCTCCATTAGCGATACCGGATAAAACGCTATTCAGAATCATCAGAGAGCCCATACAAGCAAATACAATCGCCGGTAGCAAACTTACTTCAATCGCTTTTGACTGAAGCCAAATATTAATCAAGAATTGCAAAAATGGAATTATCAAAAATTCTGCCAGACAGCCAAATCCCGCCAAAAGCATCAATCTCTTATATAAACGCTCAATCCAATTAAAATTTTTTTCGGCTAGAGCCTTTGTAACCACAGACCACACAGGAGTCATTGCGAGCACAAAAAGCGTACTCCCGAATGTGAAAATTGTGTTGTAAATCCTATATTCAACAACATATAAGTTGTCTGTTAAAAGAGTAATCAAGTACTCGTTAGTACTCATGATGAAGAAGTAAACCAATTGAGCATAGAAGAAAATACCTCCTAGGGACAAGACCCTCTTTGCATACAATAAATCAAAGCAATTTATAGATGGACGAATATTCCTAAGTGAAGAAAAATAAAACAAATAAACAGATGTAGCAATAAGAGGAAGAATTACGGCCATCGCGTGGATAATCGCCATTCTAACGATATTGTCATCGTTATTAGAAGATGAAGGAACCCAAAATAATCCCAAGAGCATTAAAAGGCTCGTAATCAGTGATAATAAATTATTTATTGAAGATTCCTGTATGGCATATAAAACAGTCGATACCAACTTTAGAAAGAAATGAATGATTATTCCAACAAAGACAATGATAACTGCGAATAATAATGATTTAGATGAAACAACATCGTCTCTGATGTTTAAAACAACATTCCAATTTATAAACTGGAATACAATGGAAAAAATTATAACCAAAAATAGACAAATACAGCCAATAGAAGCGTATGCCGAGGAAACATATTTTTTTGCTTCGTCGAATTTTTTCAAAGCTAACGATTCTGTCAAATGATTTCGGAGACCATTCCCAATACCCAAATCAAATGTCAGAATCCATGACAAAACAGACAAAAGCGTAAACCATAATCCCAAAACAATTTGATTGTTAAAGAATCGGATGTACATTGGCATCATAAAAAATGAAAGGATAACAGAAAATCCTCTAATTAAAAATGCTCCACTCACATTTTTAATTATTATTTTGCCATTTTCGGACAAATTTTTACTAAAATGTCTTTTTACACTTTTAAGCTCACATATATTCATATTTATCAAACCAATGTAAAAACGTGATAATCAATCAAAATTCTGTTATTACATTTGATGTATATGCAGGAGTGCATTTCGGGAAAAGACTTTGAGAATCAACATAAAAATTCTGATTATCATAAATCCATTCAAAAAAATCATGCTCAACATCCAACATATTGCAATTTAACAAGAGCGAATGTCCATATTTTTTTAAATATGGAATACATGGATCGTCTTTTATCGTAAATAAATGAATGATAGGTTTGTTTTGCGACATATATTTAAAAATTTTACTTGGAATTAAGTGACTTACATTATTTCCAAAACTTATTAAAGCAGACGCATTTTCAATGGCTTGATTTAACACACTTTCATCAACCCATCCATGATTCACAATTTTTATTCTTTTGTAATCCTGTTCCATCTTTTTTTGCAACATAGGTTCCATCTTGCCGTAAATATCAACGCAAACATCTATAGAATGTTGATTAGATTGTTTTTCCAAGTAAGAAAGGAAAGGCAATGGATTTCTTACGCTTAAATCGATGTTTCCCCCATAAACGAGTTGAAGCGTATTTACCTTAGAATAAACTTTTTTATTCTTTTGATTAACGATTAGTGGTATGCCGCAAATTTCAAATTTATGCCATATACTAGCAGGAAGCGATTTTTTATATAAATCTAATGTATTTTCAAGAACGATAATTTTATCTACAAATAACGCACAAATACGAAAATATATCTTACAAGTCATAATAGAAATTTTTTTTTCTAATTTGCATCCATTAAATTTTCCCCCTAATGTAACATCCAAAGGATACATCACTAATTTTACATCTTTTTGAAATCGAATTTTTAAAAGAACCAATGCAAGCAATGATTCCCCCGGATAAGAAACGGCCACTATGTGAGTAATTCCTTTCTCCTTTACAAGCAAGGCGCTTTGCTTGTAAAAATTTATCACAGTAGAGAATGAGATTACTGGCCAAAAAGGAAGCATAATCACTCTTTTTATCATTATAAAAATTCTTAATAGAAAATACGAAAAGATTTTTCTTTCTTTTTTCAAGCACTGCATTTTTTTTAAAATTCTACTCCATCTTCGTTCCGGAATATGGTATTTATATTCAGTATGTTCAAAACCAACATTAGAAAAAGAGATCGAATAGCATTTATACTTCTTTCGAACCTCATTCATCACATAATTTGCACATATGCCATTGGCTGAAAGAAACGGAGGCAGATAATCTATTAAAAACAAAAAAACTTTTTCCATTATAGACCTTATTTTTTGTCATTTTTGAAAATTGCACATAACGATTTCTTAAAGTTTTCTTCTAAATTCAATACAGTTTGTCTGTATTCGTCAAAATCAGGATAAATATTTTCGTAATTGTCTAGGATATGCCTAATTTTAACCACAATTTCGCCAATTTGTTCTTTGGGATTGCCAAATTTGTATTCATCAGGAATCGGAACATCTCCGTAGAAACCTGATGCACCTCGTTTTCCTGTAATTATAGCGCATCCGAACAGAACCGCTTCTTTCGGGATTCGTTCTGCACCAGGGAATGCTCCAAAATCGATGTAAAGTTTTGATGTTCTGTATTTCTCAATTAATTGTTGCTGATTAAGCCCTTGCAAGGGTTCAAAAATCAAATCAGCATCCAATGCAGCCAATTTTTTTATTATGCTATTGTAGTTTCTTGCAGAATTATATAATATTACATTTTTTCGACTTTCTTTCGATATAATTTTTTTTTCACGAGAAAAAACATCTAAAAACAATTTACTAATCGGTTCTATACACAAGTAAACTTCATTACAACTTCTTTTAGAAACATAGTCAAAAGCATAATAGGAAGCGCACATATGCAAAACATTAGGCAATTCATTTTTAAAAGAATAACATTCTTTGTTCAGTACAAATTTCACAATTGCAAATGTTCTTTTTTTATAATACGACCAATTATTCAAAATCCGCAGAGGCAACGTGCCCAAAAAAAATACTTTTTTCCACAGAGTCCATGTCAGACTTTTGTTGATCCCTAACCACCATATAAACACACGAGCTTTTTTATATCGAAAACGATCTTTTGTATATGACTCTGTAACAACAACTATATTTTCGGGAGAATCAACGATGTCGTCCTCAAAAATAAAATGATTTATATATGGTTTATAGCGGTCTAAAACGCCTATATGTTTTCTTTCGTTCCCTTGGGCTTTATACACCAATATGGCTTTTTTATTTAAACAATTTAAGTAATATGTCAACTGATGCAAAGCATCAACACCTCCGGATTGAATATTAGCCGGACTCAGTATATATATCGTTCCGTTACTCGTTCGCATTACAGCCTCTTATTTATTAAGAAAAAAAGCATTAAAGGGCTTCAATGCCGACATTAATACCAAAACAATATCGTTCCAATGTGTAAACCATATTGTTTTACAGTTTAACAGAAATAAGATTCCAAAGACAATCAATATTTTTGTGTAAAGATCATTCGTTTTTAGATGCTCTTTAAAAAAATTAGGAATTCCAATTAGTGATTGAGACGCATATACAATGAGTACATACATTAAAATAAATTCCGGTTGCATCAAGCGTGAAAAAGACCCTCCCCAAATATACAATGGCCAAAACAAGGAACTATACAAAAAAAGATTTCGAATACGATTTGAAATATCAGAATTATTCTTAACAAAAAGATTTTCATTACCAAATAGTGTTAAGAAATTATTAATAAAGCAGACTTTATTTGCTATAAAAATCATACCCAATGTTTCAAGCATTAGTATAAAAGATCCATAGTGAGATGTTTTCTCGCTATACTGATCAAATCGACTCGAAGAATCGAAAAAAAATAAAAATTGTTGCATTATTGAAGAAAATGCCGATTGAAACAAAAACTGTGCAGCAATAGACAAAAGGAACATAATTGGCATTATTTTAAACAATAAAGTTCCCTTGTCACGAACAAAAATAAATGGCAAATAGCAAAGAGCTGCAATGTGTTGGGTGGCGGCAACTAAAATAAAAAACATCCATAGAACATATGATAAGAAAATATTCTTTATGCGTGAGCTAATTGCAAAAGCAAGTATAATGAAAGATATGATGAAGAAATTTCTTATCTGAACAACATTTAAAAGAAATGGGAAAAAAAGGTAAATAAGGATTACTTTTGAAATATTTGGAATTATTATTTTTAAGCCACAAAATAGTAGTGAAATACATATAAATACATAAATATATTTAAATTCGTAGAAATTTAATCCTATTTTTTTTGAATAATCCATCAATATTGACAAACCAAAGTCTTTTGTTACATAGTATTTAGCAGAATAAGCAAATAAATAATTATCAACATCAGGGCCAATTGTTATGCTTGATACAAAGATTGCCATTATCACAAAAAGAAATATTTCAAAAAAATACACTTTGAATTTGCACAACTTCAAAACAATCACATAAATGAGAACCAAGAATATCTGTATCAACATCAACATGATTTATGACCTATGAGTTTCTTCATTTTACAAAAAAGGGATGTAGGAATGTATTTAAATAACAAGCCAATTATTTTTAATTTTATACTCAATTTTGCATTTTTCAAGGGTTCATTAACCCACTTTGTCATTTTTCTATACTTGAAATACTGATTTTTCATCGGATGAGAGCATTTTTTACACCATGGTCTATTATAAAAGCCACTTAAAAAATGAATTATACATGGATTTTTTCTTGCAAAATCCAATTCATCTTGTGAATAAAAAGGTCGATCTGTTAAAGTACAAAATTTTTTTGCTGAACCTTCAATTAAACCAGACATTAAATTACAACGAGGTGATACAATCTTTATTTTCCCGTTGCATACGGAATTAATTGTTCCTTCGCTTAAAACAGGAGGTTCACCACTCCATTTATCAATATACTTCTGGCATTTGCGCAGCATGTCATCTTTGCGCCACAAATCTAAATTCATCAATACAACGCCGTCATTAATTACATCGGCATATTCTGAAATTTCAAGTTTCCGACATAAATCCCTTGATGCGAGAGTTCTTACTCCAGCAAAATACATATAATCAAGATTCGTATTCCAAAAATCCTCTAATGAATCAACAACAACAACATCACTATCAAGATATAGAATTCTATCTACATTTGGGATTCTTCCGAAAAAAAGCTTTGCATAAACGCTTTCTATATGACGACCTGTATTTTTTATTTTCAAATCATAAGCGATATCTTTAAAAGGAATTATTTGTAAAGATCGTCCATAAGAAAGAATTATTTCTTTTAGATATTCTTTTGATTCATCCGTTACACCTAAATCAACAAAATAAACATTTATTTCTTCTGCTTTTTGATTGTTTTCAAACAAAGAAATTATTGAAACAGCAGTCTGTTCCATATAAGCTTCATTACACGAATATGCTATATTCAATTTACACATGGTTTACACACTTTTCAATAAAAACTTTCATTTCATCTTTATATGAGCAAATATCAAAAGACCGGTTTAATGAGCAAGTCTTTTTATCATAAAGTCGTTCAGAGGCAGGCTTATTCGTTAAGGAAATTATTTTTTTTGTAGCATTCACCTCATCATACATGTTCAAGAAATACGCACCATAACCTTCTGGCAAATATTTTTCAACATCAGAAGTCTTAGTCGTTATTACAGGAATCCCCATAGATATGCTTTCTGCAATTTTCGTAGAAAATCCTGCGTTTGAACACCTATTATTTTCCCGAAGTAATATTGTGTAATCCATTTTTTTTAGGATATTTTGAGTTTCTTGCATTGATAATTTCCCGTAAAAAAGAATGTTATCACCAAGATAATCAACATCATTTTGGAGCATCGGGAGACTATATAAGAGATCCTGTTTTGTAAATCCAATTACATGAAACACAAATTTGGCCCCGTTTTTCTTTGATTTTGAAAGTAGATTAATTACAAAATCAAACCTGTCTTTCATGTTTCCTTTTTTCTTGACAATTTCCCCAATACGAAAAGGAATACCTCCATAAGCAATTTGGCTTATTTTATTTTCTGTTATACAACAAGATTGTTCTGTAGTTAAAGGAGGTATAACAATGCAATTTGCAACATCTTTGTAGTATCGTTGAAACCATGACGATATAGCGATTATCCCATCACTTTTTCTATTTATGTAATAATTTTTTACGAATGTATCAAGATATTTAATCGTTTTAAAAAACAAAGATTTACTTTCAACAGATAACCAGTCAACAACATCATTTATAAACGATATGTTATTTTTCTTGGCAAAATTTAAAATTTTAACATTAAAAAAACATAAAGACGGAGAACCATAGCAAATTACTGCGCAAATGTCATTTTTGTATTTTTCAACAATGCTTTCAAAATAATTATAAAATAGGTTGTAATTATACCTTTTTTTTTGATAAAATTCTTTTGGGTATGAGTAAATCAAAAAATCTTTCGATTCTATTGGAAATTTACTTTCGCAACAGTCAACACTAATTAGTACAACTTTATAGCCTAAATTATTTAAAAGAATAGAATTGGAAAAAACTCTTTTTCCAGCAGCATTCATGTTTTTTATGCAAAAATTTCCAGTATAAACAATTACATTCTTCATCATTTATTCATTTTTCTATTAAGTTCAAATACTTTTCCCAGTTCAAAATCAGTCTCGTCCGGTGTAAATTGAACGTAGCCACTCCATGGGTAAAATGTCAATTCACCGAAATAGATTTTTCCCCCTACATTATATAGATCAACACGTACAAACGGAAATTCTTCTGAGAGTTTGGCAGCAATCTTTAACATCTCATCAAAATTTTTCGGTTTAGGAATATCTCTATCAGCTTGTGGACAATCACTTGAAACATCCATACGAGTCCAATCAGCCTTATAAAAATTACGTTTGTGTCCTATATAGCGGTCCACATCAACAACAAGATATTCAGGCTTACCATTGTAGCAGAAAATCTTATAATCATTAACGCCCGCTTCGGGATGTTCTTCGTTCACAAGCAATTCTTCTACAACAATGCCGGGTTCAAGTCCATAATAGGCCCATTCTCGACCCATTGTCCTAGACTTCACCTTATGTGGCGGAAATGAGAGTTTTTCTTTCAACTCATCAATATTCAATTTTGCCTTGTCAGGACAAACAACGACATTCAAGCCACCACCACCATGAGTAGTCTTTAAGACAAAACTTTTAGGCAATTTATCAAAAGCAACATCTTGGATGGTGTCAAATTTCCCAAGCAACGGAACTAGAATATTTTCTAAACTCTTGGATTTTACATAATCACGCACCAAATATTTGTCAACACACTGATGCATAACGGGGTTACGATAATTCAGCTTATACCATTGAATCTTTTCTGTGAAACGCTGCGGATGTTTCAAATTCAGGGAACGATGAAGTTTGATTCTATATTGCAACTTAAGCATAATAGAATCTGGAACAAATCTCATAAAATTAAGAATTTTTTTACGCAAGGCTGCGCTTTTAATAATGTTCTTATAACCATCCATTCTTAGAAATTCTCCATCTCTTTCAAATACGCATCCACGACAATCTTGCGGTCAAATTCCTTTTCCACCTTCGCCCTACCCGCTAGACCCATCTGCATTTTCTGTTCGTGCGTTAATGCAAGGAATTTCTCAATTTTCTGGATAAGGTCTTCGCTATCGCGCTGTTTAACGACATAGCCGTTCAC
>AUXO011085272.1_pt1 | contig 11809 bp, 9 predicted proteins | sample 768731 | NCBI WGS metagenome assembly AUXO01 (sample SAMN02715735, study PRJNA202380) | gut metagenome | biome: sheep rumen | host: Ovis aries | place: New Zealand: Palmerston North | reverse complement strand
GGAGGACCTTCAAGTTTTATTATGCCGTTGCAGGTCGGGAAAATTCCGATTGTTGTACCTCGGAAGAAACAGTTTGATGAGCACGTCAATGATCATCAGGTTGATTTTTCGAAGGCAGTAGCGGAACGGCAGGGGAATATTATTGTTGTGGAAGATGTGGAGGAACTGAAAAAAGTCCTGCAAGATTATGACAGTATCATTCGGGCAATGCCGGCATCTTTGCAAAGCAATAATGCAGTTTTCAATCAGAAACTTGAAAAAATGGTTCAGGAAATGTTTTCCTAACGGTTTTTCAGTTGTGATAAAAGAGAGGAAGGGACAGAATGCAGACATTACGCACATTACAGCTTTGTATTCTGGATATTGCACTGGAATTCAAGCGGATTTGTGACAAGCATCATATTGATTATTTTTTAATAGGCGGAACGCTTCTTGGTGCGGTTCGTCACAAAGGGTTCATTCCGTGGGATGATGATATGGATGTTGGAATGACACGCCGTAACTATGAAAAATTTATTCGGATTGCGCCCAAAGAACTGGACAAGCGTTTCTTTCTCCAGACCGCCGGAACAGATGCTTCTTTTGCGCATGGGTTTGCCAAAATTAGGCTGAATGGTACAATCCTCATGGAAGACTATACCGAACATTCCGCACAGCATAACGGTGTATTTCTGGATGTTTTCCCTTATGACGAAATGCCGGATAATTCATTCATGCTGAAATGTCAGTATCTGCATTTCAAGTGCCTGAAATGGGCGGCAATGGGAAAGACAGATTATGAATTTGTGGAGAAGAAAAAGAAATACTTTGCTGCGGTTATGAGTAAAGTTTTCTTCTTCTATTCGAAAAATCAATGTATTGACCGCATGAAAGCAATCTGCATGAAACACGGCGGTGAAAAGACGGAAAATATTATCAACTGGTTCGGGGCTTATAAATACAGTGAATACATGAGTACCCAATGTGCAGAAAAATTGATTACGATGGACTTCGAGGGGCATCCGTTCAAAGTACCGGCGGATTATGACAATCTCCTCAGGAATATGTATGGCGATTATATGAAACTCCCCCCAGTGGAAAAAAGAGGAAATCAACATGCCATGATTAAAATGGAGCTTGGGGATTATCAGGTACAAAGTAAAGATTGAGAGATGGAGGATTTTTTGAGATGGAACAGACTGGAAAGGAAAAGGCTGTCGTTGTCGGTGGTGGAAATGGCATAGGTCTGGCAATTGCCAGAACATTGACGGAACAGGGGTATTTTGTGACGGTTGTTGACCGTGCAGAACCTGAACAGGGAACATTAAAGCAGGGAATGTATGAATATCTTCCCTGTGATTTGTTGTATCCTGACGAAAAATTGTTTGAACAGCTGGCAGAAGACAAGACCGTCAATTGTCTGATGATTACCGCCGGAATTGGAAGAGTCGCAGATTTTCAATATCTTCACAATGCAGAAATCAAGAACACCATGAATATCAATGCCACTGCCTTGATGCAGATTATCCGCATTTTCTATGACAGAATCAAAAACCCTGAGCCGTTTTTCTGTGGTGTGATGGGTTCGATTGCAGGGCTGGTAAGTTCTCCGATGTTTTCAGTTTATGCAGCTTCCAAGGCGGCTGTGTGCCGTTTTACGGAAAGCCTGAATATTGAATTAGAGGCTTCCGGCACAGATAACAGAATTTTGAATGTTTCCCCTGGTTCTATTAAAGGTACGTCATTTAACGGCGGTAAGACGGAATTGTCACAGGTTTCCGCTTTGGCTGAGGAAATCTGTCAGCGGATGATGCAGAGAGAAACGCTTTTCATTCCGCAGTATGAGGAAATTTTCAAGGGTGTTATCGAACGTTATCAGAAAGATGCACATGAATACGGAATGCACAGCTATGAATATAAAAAAGAATCCGGTCGGTGTGTACAGGAACAGAAAGTACGCATTGGCTATCTCTCCGGCACATTTGATTTATTCCATGTCGGTCATCTGAATCTCCTGAAACGTGCAAAGGCGCAGTGTGATTATCTGATTGTAGGCGTTCACCCCAATGCCAAGCACAAGAACAAGGAAACTTTCATTTCTCTGGAAGAAAGAAAGGCAATTGTCGGGGCTTGTAAATATGTTGACCGTGTAGTAGATTCCTGTCAGGAAGACAGTGATGCATGGGATTTGTATCATTATAACCGCCTTTTCGTGGGAAGCGATTACAAGGGGACAGAACGTTTCCTCCGTTATGAGGAATATTTCAAGGACAAGGGCGTTGAAATTGTTTATTTTCCCTATACGCAGGGGACAAGCAGTACACAGCTTAGAAATGCAGTAGCAGGAGCGTGAGAAAATGCTGAGTAATGTTCGTTTAAAAAAATTCCTGAAAACAGTTGTTTTCAAACCGTTGACCGTTGTCAACAAGATGATTCCGAAACGTGATGATTATATTGTACTGTATATTGCATCCATGGGAATCCGCCATAGCCTGAAACCACTTTTAGACTATCTGATTGAAAACGGCTATAATAAAAAGTATCATATTATTTGTGGCATTGAAGATATGAAATACAAGGGCAAAGATTTTGAAAATGTTACCTATATGACCAAACCACAGGCAATGCGGTATTTTCTCCGTGCAAAGCATGTCTATTATACCGCCGGACAGATTCCCATTAAGCCCTCAAAACAGCAGAGGGTCATTCACCTGACACATGGAGCAGTTTATTACAAAGCCATGGGCGCAATGAGTCCCATCAATAACGGGGATGAATTTTTCTTTAATTATATCATCACCACAAGCGAATATTACCGCCCCATTCTTGCAAAGTCCTATCTTTGCAGTGAGGATAATGTGGCTATCTGCAATGAGCCTGTCACGGATATGTTCTACCGGAAGGACACTCCGAAATATGATTTCGGCAATGTCTCCAAAGTGCTGGTCTGGATTCCCACTTTCCGGCAGTCGGATTCCCTTGGATATAATAATTCCAGTGCTGACAAGGCATTGCTGATTTTTGATGAATCAGACTATTCCGCCTTGAATGATTATCTCAAAGAAAGAAATATGATTCTGATTGTCAAACTCCATCCAGCGCAGAATATCTCCAATTATCATCTGGAATCTTTCTCCAATTTACAAATTTATACACATGGGAAGTTTATCAGGAAGGGCTATGAAATTTATAACCTGATGAAGCAGTCAGATGCATTGATTGGGGATTATTCGTCAGCATCCTTGCAATATCTGCTGTTGAATCGTCCGGTTTCGTTTGTCGTTCCAGATTTGGAAGATTATCAGGAGCACAGGGGCTTTATCTACGAAAACCCATTGGACTTCATGCCTGGTCATATCATCCGGACAAAGGAGCAGTTTTATCAGTTCATTGACGATATGGCAGAGGGAAAAGACCCCTATCGGGAACAAAGAGAAAAAGTGCGTGATTTGGCGCATAAATATCAGGATGGAAACGCCTGCAAACGTGTTTTGGAGCTGGGCGAAGTGAAGCTGTAATCTGTTCCGTGACAGGATAAAGGAGTAAACTGATGAAAAAAGTATTGATTGTTATTACAACAGCTTTTGTAGAATATGGCGGTCTGACAACTGTTGTTATGAATTATCTGCGGTTTATGGACAAGAAGGGATTAAAAATTGATGTTGCTTCCACAAATTCAGCTCCTCAGAAACTGGCGGATGAAATCAAGGTTATGGGTGGAAAGTATTATTCTCTTGGAAAAAGAAAAAAAATTCCGGCTTACTGTAATAATCTGAAAAAACTTTTGAAGGAACAGAATTATGATGTTGTTCATGTACATGGAAACAGTGCTACAATGTCCTTGGAACTGGCAATAGCCAAAGCCTGTAAGATTCCTGTCAGAATTGCGCATGTACATAACAGCAGAAGCAATTACCCGACATTGAACAGGATTCTTTCTCCTGTTTTCAAGGGATTATACACAGACGCAATTGCAGTGTCAAAATTATCGGGGGACTGGCTGTATGGACAGAATCAGTATACCATTTTCAACAATGCAATTGATTTGAATAAATATTGTTTCAATGCCTCTGTCCGTGAGGAGCTGAAAAAAACATGGAAACTCACAGGGAAAAGAGTTATCGGAACAGTTGGAAAACTCAATCCCCAGAAAAATCAGACGTTTTTACTGGATATTTTTTCTGAAATCGCCAAACAAACGGATGATACTGTACTGATGATTGTCGGGGGCGGTGCGTTGGAAAAAGAACTGAAAGAAAAGGCTGTTTTGCTCGGAATTTCCGAAAGAGTTATTTTCACAGGAATGCGGAATGATGCCAATCGTCTGATTCAGGTATTCGACTATTTTGTGTTCCCCTCTATTTTTGAGGGGTTGGGAATGGTGTTGATTGAATCACAGGCTTCTGGTCTTCCGTGTTTTGCTTCTGACCAGATTCCACGTGAAACAAAGCTGACAAGTCTGATAAGCTACACTTCACTTCAGGAATCACCGAAAAAATGGGCTGAAAAAATTCTGCAATATGATGTGACAAGAGACAGGCAGAATATCTCTCAGCAAGCCTGTGAGAGCATCCGGAAAAAGGGATATGATATTTCTTGTGAGTCCGGAAAGTTGCTCCAGATGTACCAGAAGTAAAACTGTTGAGAGGGATAGAACATGAATTTTGAAAATATGGATATTTTGGTCAGTGTGATTGTGCCAACATACAATACACCGAAAAATTATTTTAAACAATGCATTGAATCACTTGCAAATCAATCTTACCAGAATTTAGAAATTCTTGTCATTGATGATGGCTCAGAGAAAAAATTTGCTGATTACTGTGATGAACTCACGGCACAATATCCTGAACGGAAATTCAAGGTATTTCATCGGAAAAATTCCGGAGTTTCTGCATCCAGAAATTTCGGAATTGAACAGGCGAAAGGGGAATATCTTTTGTTTGTGGATTCAGATGATATTGTTGGAAAGTACTATGCGGAAACTTTGCTTTCTGTGATTCTCAAATATCGTACAGATATTGCAAAATGTGGATTTCAGCGTTTTACGGAAAGCAATCAACTTTCTGGAAAGGATAACAAACCATCTGGCGAAATGTATTATCAGGAGAAAGAGGAAATTTTTAAGGGCTTTTACTCCTCTTATTTATGGGATAAAATTTTCAGCAAAAGCGTATTCCAAAGTATCAGATTTCCGGAAAAGCTGACAATGTGTGAAGATGTTTTATTTATCAGTACTTTATTAAATAAAAATCCTGTATGCCCTGCTGTAGCTGAGCCATTGTATTTTTATAGAATCAATCCTTGGAGCTTAACGGAAACTCCAAACCCTAAAAAATGTCTTCAGGCTGTAAAAGTGTACGAGAAAGTTAGAGAGTTGCCCTTTATCAAAAATAATCCTGATATGCTTGCAAATCGTATTGTACATTGTTGTCGTTGGCGGTTGCGTTACATGATGGCATTGGTTCAAGAAAAGCCAAACGGATGGAGGGAAAAATTTTCTGACATGCGGAAAAAATATCTTGCTGATATGTTGCCTATTCAAGATTATGCAGATACAAAGTTTATGAAAACATCAATTCCCATTATCAATTTATCAGAGGGAATTGCGATTGCATATTTATCGGCAGTTTCTGCTGTTAAAAAGTCCCAAAATAAGAAATCAAGCTCATGAAAGGAGGATGAACATGCTGTATTTTACCAAAGAAAAGGTGGTTTCTGTCTATTCTCAGATGAATGCAGGAACAAAAGCCCGTGAGGATATTAACAGTATTTTACAGAATCACGGATGGAAACCCATTGAACTTGTCACAACCCGTGACGAAGAAGCCGAAAGTACAATGGGAAAATTACAGAAAGTTAAGGAGCACAAAAAAATTGGTGATTTGATGGATGAAGCCTTTTCACCTTTGAAACGGGGAGATACGCTCCTGATTCAGTTCCCCTTGCTCAGTCATACCATTTTTGGAATTTTCAGTTTCCGCAAGCTAAAAGCAAAAGGTGTGAAAATAGTTCTTTTGGTGCATGACCTTGAAATTATTCGCATTGCACTCGGAAACGCTTCATTTTTCCGGAAAATGCGTATCAATATTGAGGAAAAAACACTGCTCCAAGCGTGTGACAATATCATTGTCCACAACAAGCGCATGAAAAAGGCTCTTGCTTCCATGGGACTGGATGAAAATAAAATGATTGAACTGGAAATTTTCGATTATCTCATTCCCGATTATGATGTTCAGGCAAAGCGTGAAAAAACCGCAAAAGATAAACCTATTATCATTGCCGGAAATCTCCGCCCCAATAAAGCAGGTTATCTCTATCATTTACCCACTGCACCGGATTATAATTTATATGGTATTGGGTACGAACCGGAAAAGCCTGTTCCCACAGTGCATTATCTGGGCTCATTCCAGCCGGATGAATTGCCGGCAGAATTGGAGGGAAGTTTCGGTTTAATCTGGGACGGTGAAACATCTGAAACGTGCAGTGGTGTATTTGGCAGTTATCTGAAAATCAATAATCCACACAAAACTTCTTTGTATCTGGCATCCGGAATTCCGGTTGTTATCTGGAAAAAGGCAGCACTGGCGGAATTTATTGTAAAAAATGGCTGTGGGATTGTGGTGGAATCTCTGAAAGATATTCCGGATGTGATTTCCAGACTCTCCGAAGAAGATTACAGAAAAATGCAGTCCAACACAGTCAAAATTTCCAAAAGGCTCAGAGATGGCTATTATACACTTGAAGCCATGAAGCGTGTCTGAACAATAAAGGGTGTGTTCTGATGAATTCTCGCTTGCATATCCATAAATTATTTCAGGAATTTTTTGGTTATCTGATAGTATTGATGTTGTTGATGGACAGCCGTGTCATATACGGCAGTCTGACAACAACTCCAAGTTGGTTCAATTACCTGATTTTTGCCGGAATTGGTGCTGGTACAATGGGAAGTATTGCTTATACTTTCATTACCAAGAAGATAACATTGTCTTCCAAGCAGGCACATTTTTTCATGGTGCTTGCGGTGACGGCGGTGTATCTTTCCTTGTATATCTTTTGTCACCATTCCAAAAGTTACACGATAAAATTACTGCTAGCCCTGATATTATTGTCATGTTATCATATTATCATTGAAAAGGGTGAAGCGACACTGCTTTTGAAATATCGGAATATCATGACAGGAATTGCAGTAATTTCGCTTTCATTCTGGTTATTGGCTTCTGTTCTGCACGTCCTGAAACCGACAGGGACGGTTCTTTCCACATGGGCTGGAACGGCACTCCCCAAAAAGGTCGATGCCTATTATTATCTATATTTTGAAACGCAGGAGCTGGAAATTCCAATTCTGCACATTGCCTCTTTCCGGAATACGGCAATTTTTACAGAAGCTCCGATGGCATCTTTTAATTTTTCGATTGCCCTCCTGACAGAGCTTTACATTGCACCACGGAAAAACAAATTCAATATTGTGGTATTGATAATCGCAATCCTGACAACGCTTTCCACAACGGGGTATTGTGTCCTTGCACTGATTCTGATACAGAAATATTTGAAAGACAGCAAAGGAAAAAAAAGCTTGTTTCATATTTTGAGCATTCCCTTGATTGTAGTGGGAGTGATTTCAGCGGTGGTGGTCATCTTTGTCATGGTAAGAGATAAAATGGGGACTGGCTCAGGTGAAGCACGACTGGATGATTTCCGAGTGTGTTTTCTTGCGTGGAAAGATTATCCCATTATGGGCTGTGGTCTTGGAAACGGCGGTTATATTCAGTCGTATATGTCCAGAGCACGTTATATTGCTAACAGAGGTTTGAGCAATTCCCCCGGTCTTGTTCTGGCGGAGGGGGGATTATATCTGACTGTAATCTATACAGGGGCTTTCCTGCGGGCAATTTACAGAAGTTTCCGCTATAAAATGAAAGATTATCTCTCATTTATATTTCTTTTCTTATTGATATATACAATTACTATGATACCATTTATTTACCTTACATTTTATATTTTAATTTGGTTTGCCTTTGGAGTGAATAAGAAGAAAGATTCTATAGAAACCCTTGAACCTTTACTGAATTACTTCACAAAGTACCAGAAAAATCAGATTTGAAAGGTTGAGTAATATTGGCAAAACAAAAATCCATCAAACTGAATTTCATTATGAATGCGATTCTGACAATGTCGTCATTCATATTCCCGTTGGTAACATTTCCTTATGTGTCCAGAATTCTGCTCCCTGTCGGAACAGGGAAAGTATCAGTTGCGACATCGTTCATTTCTTATTTCACCATGTTTGCACAGCTCGGAATTCCGACTTACGGAATTCGGGCTTGTGCGAAGGTGAGGGATAACAAAGAGGAACTGACGAGGACGGCGCATGAACTGCTGATAATCAATGTTGTGATGACGATTCTTTCATATACAGCATTTATTTTGGCGTTGCTGTTCGTGCCGAAATTGCGGGAAGAACGGACATTATATTTGATTGTCAGCTTTAATATCATTCTGACATCCATCGGCATGGAATGGCTTTACAAGGCACTGGAGCAATATACTTATATTACAGTACGTTCAATTGTTTTCAAGTTAATTGCTTTGATTGCCATGTTTTTCCTTGTCAAAAAGCAGGAAGATTATGCAATTTACGGTGGTATCACGATTTTTGCGGGCTGTGCTTCCAATGTTTTCAATTTAATCAATGCTCATAAATACATTGGTATCAAGCCAGTGGGAAATTATAATTTCCGCAGACACCTGAAAGCCGTTGGGGTCTTTTTTGCAATGACCTGTGCGACGACGATTTATACCCATCTTGATACTGTCATGTTAGGTTTCATGGCAACAGATGATGACGCAGGTTATTATAATGCCGCTGTCAGAATCAAGAGTATTTTGGTTAGTATTGTAACTTCTCTGGGGACGGTGCTTCTTCCAAGAGCATCCTATTACATCGAACAGAATATGATGGACGAATTTAAAAAAATCAGTCAGAAGGCATTGAATTTCGTCTTCTTGCTGGCGACACCTCTTATGGTTTATTTTATTCTGTTTGCACGGCAGGGAATTTATTTTCTTTCAGGTAATGCCTATGAGGGTTCAGTTATTCCCATGCAGTTAATCATGCCGACATTGCTTTGCATTGGACTGAGCAACATTCTGGGAATTCAGATTCTTGTACCAATGGGAAAGGAAAAAGTGGTGCTTTATTCTGAAATTGCCGGAGCTGTCACGGATTTGATTTTAAATGCAATCTTGATTCCGAAAATAGCATCTTCTGGCGCAGCAATTGGTACAATGATAGCAGAAATTGTGGTGTTGCTGGTGCAGTACATTGCACTCAGAGACGAGGTGAAAGATGCATTCTGTTCCATCAGTTACCTGAAAATTATTGCTGGCATTCTGATTGGTACAGTTTCCTGTAGCTGGCTTCCATATACCAATTTTGTTGATATGCAGACAGCCGGAGGAAGTTTCATTATTTTGTTGATTTCAGCAGTGCTTTTCTTTTTGTGTTACGGAGGATTTCTGCTTCTTTCCAAAGAAAAGCTGACACTGGAAGTCACAAACCAAATTCTTGACAAATTCAAAAATTTATCAAAAAAGGGGTTTTAAGATGAAATATGATTATCTGATTGTAGGTGCTGGCTTGTATGGGGCGGTATTTGCGCACGAGGCGAAAAAAGCCGGAAAATCCGTGCTTGTCATTGACAAACGCCCGAACATTGCCGGAAATGTTTACACAAAGGAAGTTGAGGGAATCAACGTCCATGTCTATGGTGCACATATTTTCCATACCAATTCAAAAACAGTATGGGATTATGTGACACAGTTCGCAGAGTTCAACCGTTTTACCAATTCTCCGGTTGCCAATTACAAGGGGGAATTGTACTCCCTGCCGTTCAATATGTACACATTTAACAAGATGTGGGGAGTTGTTACACCGGAAGAAGCATCCGCAAAAATCAGCGAACAGCGTAAGGAAATTACCGGAGAACCCCAGAACCTCGAAGAACAAGCGATTTCCCTTGTTGGTCGTGATATTTACGAAAAACTTATCAAGGGTTATACAGAAAAACAGTGGGGGCGTGACTGCAAGGATTTACCTGCATTCATTATCAAGCGTTTGCCTGTCCGCCTGACATTCGACAATAATTATTTCAATGCGTTGTATCAGGGGATTCCGACAGGCGGGTACACCAGCATGGTTGCGAATATGCTGGAGGGAATTGAGGTTCGTTTGAATACGGATTATTTCGCAAATAAAAAGGAATTGGATGCACTGGCTGAAAAGGTTGTTTACACGGGGGCAATTGATGCTTATTTTGATTTCCGCCTTGGTACGCTGGAATACAGAAGTGTCCGCTTTGAAACTGAACTGCTGGACATTCCTAATTTTCAGGGGAATGCCGCTGTCAATTACACTGACAGAGAAACCCCTTGGACAAGAATTATTGAACACAAATGGTTTGAGTTCGGAAAAGACAAAAACGGCACAGATTTACCGAAAACCGTTATCAGCCGTGAATATTCCTCCGAATGGAAAGCAGGGGATGAGCCGTATTATCCTGTCAATGACGAGAAGAACGGCGCACTTTATGCGAAATACAGGGAACTTGCCAAAAAAGAAACAAATGTCATTTTCGGCGGTCGTCTCGGCGAATACAAATACTATGATATGGATGCTGTCATTGCGGTAGCCCTCGAAATGTGTCAGAAAGAATTGTCCTGAAATCCTGAAAGCAATTAAAAACCGCCTGAATCAGTTTCGGGCGGTTTTTTGTGTGGTATCATCAAGCTGATAATTCGGCTGTATAAATGAAAAGGCTCATTATTTTCCGTCTTTCATTCCGTATTTTCTCAATTCACGGTGATAGGCAATCCGTCTGGGGTATTTCATCTTGCATTCAAGCAAGAAATCATTCTTACTGACAGAATTTTGCTCCAACTCCAAAATTTCGCCAATCACCGCTGCCAATACTGCACAATCTTCATATTGTTTTCTCATATCATTCTGCATGACATATTCTGTTGCAGTAACACAAAGTTTTTGCAGGGTAGCGAGCGCATTTTCACGGTTGGTAAGCGGCAGATGTTCACGGCATTTTTTCAGGCATTGCCAAAGAAGTGTTATGCTGTCATTTTTGGAGAAATTTTCCACACCTTGATTGTATTTTTTTGCATCGAATGGCAATGATTTAGCAAGGTAACTGCACATTGCTTTTGCACCTTCTTGCAGTGTATCACTTGGATACAAAAATAAAGCCGTCAGTGCTGTGCCCTGTTCTAATATGTCTGAATCATAACAATTGATTTTGTTCTGCAAATTTCCATAAGCTTTCAGAAAGTCACCATTCAGAAATTGAATCAACCGCTTTGTTTTATTTGCAACGAAATTTTTTGCCTGACTTTTTGGTCTGTCCAGACGAAATTCTTCTTTTGTATAGGTATCAAGCAGATGTTTCAAAATTGCATAAAGTTCATTTTTGCAGGTTTCAAAATCGGAACTGTTCAGCAATGCACGAAGATAATTAACAGGTGTTGTTTCGGAACGAAAGGCTTCCAACCGGCAATATTCCGCTTCTTTTGGCATTCCGAGCCGGATAGCAGTTTCAGCGGTTTGCAGTGCAATATTACTGCGGATAAAATACCATGTATCCAGTTTTTCCAGTGCCTCTAATCCGATTTTCAAGCGTGAGTTTTCTTCTGTCTGCATTGCAAGTGCTTTTTCGTAGAGTACTGGATGAATTGAGGAAAATTTTCTTGCAGTTTCCAATGCCTGAACGGGCTGATTTTGCATTGTGATTGCTTCCAGCAATAATTCTTCTGCACTCTGTTC
>AUXO010231308.1_pt1 | contig 11809 bp, 7 predicted proteins | sample 768731 | NCBI WGS metagenome assembly AUXO01 (sample SAMN02715735, study PRJNA202380) | gut metagenome | biome: sheep rumen | host: Ovis aries | place: New Zealand: Palmerston North | reverse complement strand
AAGAACATTAGACACACAGCTTGCATTATTCTGAATTCGTCGAACTCACGTTAAAATATTATAGTTTAAAAGTTGCACATATCGTTTTTAGTAACTTAGTGGTATCCAAATAACGAAGTGCTATAATCGTAAATATAAACAATTTCGTCACAAAGTTCAGAAAAAAATAAAACAGGTTCATGCCTATGTGGGACAAAAGCGTAAAGAGTAAGAAATGCATCATAGAGAGCATCAAAGACTTATTCAAGAACACGTTACAATTAGTGCACTATAAACACAAGTCTGTCAACAATAACATCATGAACATGGTCTCGGCCTTGGCGGCACTTAGTTTCTTTGACAACATACCACAGGTCTTACAAAGAAATTATATCGAAAGCGCCAGCAATAAATGTTGTTTTAACAATACTTATTTCGAACATATTTTTATTTTGATATTATAAATATTTGAGCAATTAATATTTGATATAAATCCTCATAGACTTTCAAATGGTTAAAAAGTGTTTCGTTTTTTTATGTTAGATGAAAAATGACTATATTTGTACCATACAAAAAAGTAAATAAAGATATGGATAAAGCAAGCAAAAGAGATTTTAATGCGGTTGCCAAAGGCTTTCTTGGACTTTCGATGTTTGCCATAGTAATGTCAATCATTACTACTTATATGAAAATTACTGATTAAAGGCTTTTAGGTATTGATTATAATTCATTAAGAATTGAGATAATAATTGATTTTCTCATCCTAATCGCTATAGTTCTAACCTTTTCAAAGAAACCATATGGACTAATTGCTTTAACAATTCTTTTTATTATTCGTATTTTTGCAACCATAAATTGGTCTAGTAATCTAACGATACCTTATCAATTAGGAGGCAAGGTTGTTTTTTTTGTTCGTGACTTCGGACTATTCGCTATCGCAATGTGCTTTCGGAAAAATGGCATCTCGGGATGGAAATCAATGCTTTTTTCTGATAATTCAGAAGTCAAACCAAAAAACATGAATGAAAAAGTGATTGAGATAGTAGATGAAAAGGAACAGGATGTTTCTACAACCTCTTCAAATGGTATTGATAACAATGTGCATGAGATAGTAGAATTTGGGCCTAATGTTACTCATAAAAAATATAATTATAATGAAAATCTTTCCAAAACAGATGGCATAATAGATGAAGAACCAATGGAAAAAAGAAGAAAAACTTTCTCCTTTCCACCTTTTAAAAGTCTTTCAAAAAGTATAAAGATAAGTTTGTTATTTTGTCTTGGAGTTATTGTATTGTTCTTAATAACGGCTGCGGTCGTGAATTTAAAGTCTTATCCGAAGTATATATGTTCTTTTGTTGATAGATGGAAATACACTTTTAACTTACCCAATAATCAATTAGGAAAATCTCTTTTTGAACGGGTTTTTTCCTTGCGAAATAATTCTTTGTTCTTAATTGTTACTCCTGGATATGAAAATCAAGTCTATGATTCTAACAAATTTTACAAAATTCGAGTAGATCAATTTCGAGAGTATCCATCTTCTTCGTTTTATTTTGCCACTACACCAGTTAATAGTAATATAGATATAGTGTCAAATCAATATTATATAATTAAACCAAAAACAGGGGAACCATATGCTTGTAAAGGCTCTGAGTTAATTTTTGATGGTGATAAATCAAGAATAATATATCAGACAGAAGAATATAATTACAAGAATAGTCTCGATGAAGAATTGTCTTTAGTAGATGAAGCAGCTCAAGTTCCTGTGTCAGACATTGGCATTATTAGAGAAATTGGAGGTTATTATGAGCATGAAGGTGTTTATTCTAAAGCCGCAGATTATTATCGATTTGTATTAGAACATAATGAAAACAATTCTGAGATACGAGGGATGCTTGCATATGTGCTTGCTCTAAACGGAGAATCTGAAACAGCAAGGGAGGAAGCAGAAAAAACTATTGAAATAGTCCCCAAAGAAAAAAGGGCATTATCAGCACTTGCCATAATTGAAGCAGATGAATTTAACTGGAAAGAAGCTAAGATATATTCAAAAAAAGCTATTGATTATGGTGCAGATGATTCTAACGTGTTTTATGTTTTTTGTGAAGCACTTTATAAGCAGGGAGAAATAAAAGCCGCTCAATATTATTATAATAGGGCATATGAATTATATAGAGGTAACCCTAGACGTGAGAGATATAGGGAGTACGCTGGCTGTCCTTTTGAGGTTTTAGGCTTTCATTACTGTTCTGAGACATATGATGGTAAGAAGATTATACCATACGATGAAAAACTATTTAGAAGTAAATGTTTTTTCATTAATTTCAAGGTGGATGTCAATATCTTACGTGTAGAAAATGTGAGAATAGGTGTGAAGCTATTTACAAATGGAAGACTTGAAACAGGTCAAGGTTCAAAGGATGGATATACCTTTTATGAGGATATTAATGCTAAAGATCTTGGGAAAAATTTTTATTATTTCAGTGGGTGGGGAAGTGATACAGGAAATTCTTGGTCTGTTGGTAATCACGATATCGAACTATGGTATAAGGGTAACAAAATCGCAGAGGATTCGTTCTATGTGTATTAAATCATAATACGATAGTATGAGAAAAATATTTGCCTTACTTGTCCTAGCGGTTTCGATCCATTCTCTATATGCGCAGACTATCATTCAGATGGTCGAAGATAAAGGTGTATACAAAATTCCATGCGAAATTAATGGATTAAAGGTGAAAATGGTCTTCGACACAGGAGCTGCAACGGTAAGCCTTTCCCAATCTCTTGCAGAAATGATGTTGGACAATAATTATATATCCATATCAGATTTTAATGGAAAATCTAAGTCTTTAACTGCAGACGGCCGTATAATAGATCATACAGAACTAATACTGCATACAATAAAGGTTGGTGATATAACTATTAACGATGTAATGGCGGTTGTAATCAATAGTCAAAACACACCACTTCTATTAGGACAAACAGCCATTCAAAAACTCGGTATGCTTTCCATTAAGGGAGATAAACTTTATATAAAGGGAAACTCAGATAATTCATTAGGGGGGGCAATAAATACTCATTTTGAAAAATGGGATGCTCATCATTACATTTATTCTAATTATACATACGGATTCGGCTGGACTTTACCCAAGGACTATGAATGGGAAAGAGTTGAAGGAACAGAGAAACATACAGTCTTTCGTGCAGAAGGAAAGCCTTTTAGCGTGTTTGTTAATATTCGAGTTTCAGACGACATTAATGATCTTTGGAAAGTATATAATCAATATACATCGTTAATCGAAAAATTGGATATGAGTTATGAAAAGGAAACAGGGACTCTTGTTTACGAAAGAGAATTTGAGAAATGCAATTTACTTGGACAACATGCTATAAAAACAACATTTAAGGAATACTTCAAAGATTGCCGATTTAAAGAGCCAATGGAGACATATGCAGAAGAATATATAGTCATTCATAACAACTTTCTTTTTAATATAGCAGTTAAAATTCCAAAAGAATTTTATGACTCCTTTGATTGTAGTGAGGAGATATCTAAAGTATTCAAAGGATTTCGTTATTCTGTAAAACACTAAAGTATGAAGAAAATATTTTTATGCGCTATTTTGGCAACAATCTCATTACTTACTTTTTCTCAAACTTATTCTGGAAAGTGGAATCGTAGTATGGCAACATATACCAATCCATTCCACAAAATTACTTGGCAACTTATCGAAGAATTAGATTGGATTGAACGCCCCATTCTCTCTGGATCCACACTATTAAAAGTGCGTAACGATGAAACACAATTATTAGTTAAACTTGGAGCAAATAAAAAAGTTGGCTTAAATGGTGATATTTGGGATTTAATTTCTGAACAAGAACCTCCCCAACTTGAGAAAATGCGTAAACAGCAAGCTCAGGACTATGGTATGCAATTTTTAGGGGTAAAGTCTATGAAGAGCCAATTGTGCGGATTTCATGCTATAAAAAAACGAATAGACATGAAAAAGGATTACCCTGACTATGGTCAAGCTGTACATTGCATTGAAATAGAATATATCTTTTATAAAAGTGACTATATTTACACCGTTTCAGTAATGACATTGTCTGTCTTAGATGAGGAAATAAGTCTATTTGATAAAATTTCCACTCAATTATTTAATGGTTTTATCATCAAGTAAACTACACATTAATAAAAGAGCTCAAAAAGAAACACTTAACTGTTTTGAAAGTTTTAGTTAAGTGTTTCTAGAGAAATAGTTAACAGTTTCGAAAGTTTTAGTTAAGTGTTACACTGAGTTGACATTTTTGGGCAAAAATCAGTTTTTTTTTGCACTTGTGAACGTCAAATGTCAATCCATGAAATTCTTCTTTTATGTTTAGTTAAACTTTAAAAACCTGTATAAAGGCAGCTAATGAATGGCTTTTTTTCTATTGTTTAGTCCTTTGACAACCCTATAAAAGTGTATAGGTAATTGTATTCGACCCATATACACTCTGTATTTGTATAGAATACACTGTGTATATGTATAAAATACACTGTGTATATGTATAAAATACACTGTGTATATTGATGAAATACAGTACGAATATAAACAAAGAAGTGATTGTTATTTCAATTGTATCTTAACAGAATAATAAGTTGGGGCGTGAAGTGAAACAAAAAGCCCCTTGGCGATTTGATATTATTGCCAAGGGGTATGTCTTTTATTGAGTCTTGTTTTACTTCGCTGGCTCAATGGGGAAAAGATAGAACTCGCGGTCTTTGTCATAGTCAACCATCCATTGGTCAACGATGATGTGTTCGTCTAATGCCTTTATCTTGAGAGTATGCGTTCCCCATCTTAAGTAGGTCTTGATTTCCCTGATGGCTTGACCTCGGAGTACGTTTTGTTTCCAACGCTCTGACCGATAAGGTTCCTTGAGGGAGAATACGACAGGTTCATTGTTGTCGATACTCACTGAGAAACGAATGTCGCCCTTGTCGTTGGCTTGCGTGGGAATCACTGCTATTCTGATAATTGCATCGTCATGTTTGGACGTTTCAAAACGATATGTTAGTTCGCCACCTTTGGGCAAAGCCACCGCTTTCATACTATGTCCTAACATATCTATACATTTGACACCATCAGATGCTTGCGTGTACTGATAGGCATTACGGGCAATGCACTTATCCATGACCAATTTACTGTTGTATGGTTCAGTACTGTTGTATTTGGCAATCTCTTCGTCTGTTACCTTGTCGGGAAGGGCAGGAACACCAAATACAGGTAGGTTGCGAGGATTCATAGACATGCTACCTTTCCATTTGCCGTTAGCCATTTTATTATTATAATAGTCTGTAAGCTGAACTATTTCGCGATAAGCCAATTCGCTTTTCACGGCAGACACCAAAGCCTCGTCGTCTTTGTGGAATGATTCAGGACGTGCAATCTCCCTTGCCTCTTGTGCTTCCAATTGCTTGGTTGCCATTGCAGCTGCCGCATAAATAGGATATTTCACGGCTGCAAAGAAAGCATCTTTAAGCTCTGGGCGAATCATCTTCTCCACCTTGTTAATTTCTTCTTTCAGTTTGTCGTACTCTTCCATATACCTCATACGTTCGTTGCCAAACGCCAAGGCATTGAAATCCGTATTGCTCACATGCGATAATCCGCGGTTGTATTTCTTCTTGTCAAGTTCCACTTGTGACCAACCCATGAACTCTGGTTTTCGGATACCTGTCAGGCGATAAAATTCCACCATCGAGGGTAGTAACAACTTTCCTTCCACCTCACCAAACTGCTCTTGCAACCATTTGCAAAGGTGTTGTTGGATGTTGTCGTACTTCACGCAATTGATGTTCCAAGCCATGTCGAGGAAGAGCGAAAGGTCGTATGCTGCCACTTTCGGGTCGTGTACGTTGGCAATCCATAAACGTTTTGCGTTGTGGTCGTAAGCCGTTTTCATCTCATTGTAAATGAGTCCTGGCTGGGTGGTGGTGAGCCAAAGATAATCATGTGGTCTTCCCCAATAGCTCAGGTGATAATATACACCAGCTCCACCCTTACGCTTCTGTTGTGCTTCATCAGAGAGACGAGTCATATATCCATAATTATCATCGCACCACATGAGCATCACGTCATCAGGCACTTGAAGTCCGTTTTCGTAAATCTCCAATACTTCCTTATAGGGGATAAACACTTGTGGGATGTCCTTGATGTCTTTGCCTGTTTGTGAAGCCAATAACTTGCGTTGTTCATTGATGACGGATTGCAAGCCTTGTGTCTTTTCTTCCAAGGTCTTCACACCTTCCATCGAACCGTCATGAATGCCTCTCATACCGATGGTATAGAGAGCGTCCATGTTTTTTGTCTCATGTACACGCTCTTTCCAGTATTCCAGTACGTTTCTCTTGTTGGTGATGAAGTTGTAGGGTCCTCGTTTCTTCACGTCCCATTCTCCTACGTTGTTTCGCAATAGTGGTTCGCAATGTGAAGAACCAACGAATATTCCACAACTGTCTGCCACTTCAAGATTGCCTTTTACGGTGAAGAAGGCTGCCGTTCCCTCATGCATGGCTGGCCAAATGGTGTTGGCTCTCAAGCGCAGAAGCAACTCAAAGATTTTCTTATAGGTTCGTGGACCGATGGTTCCCTTAGGTAGTTTCTTATCCATTTTTTCGTGCGCCCATGCTCTCAGGCTCCAATCTTCGTCGTTGATGAAAATTCCCCTGTACTCTACGGATGGAAACTGCATCATCGTAAATGTATCATCCATTACGAGCGCACCCTTATGTTGTGGTTTTACGTCTCCCCACCATATCCACGGTGATACTCCAGCCATACGTGACAGTTCCAATATACCGTAGGCAGTGCCTCGACCATTGCTGCCAATGACAATGATTCTTCCTTTGAAACAACCAATATAGAAAGCATCTTTCTTGGCAATAATCTTCTCATACGGAAGTTTTGTCCGTTCCAGTTTCTTAAATTCCTTGTTGGTTAGGTTGTCTAATTGGAATATCTCTATCTTGCTGTTTTTCTTCTCGTGTGCCCTTTTACCCGTTACGGCAAGTATGTCGCTGCTGAACATATCGAGAGCTACTTCCACTACGGGTGAGACATTAGAGTGGGTGTTGTATGTTACGGGATTCTTGCCGTCAAACCAAACAATGCTTTTAGCATGGGCGGCAAGACTGCTGATGAGCAATAGCAGAATAAACTTGTATTTCATAATCATAATGGTGCTTATTGGTCGTATGAATGATAAAAAGGACTGAAAGGCTTGATAAACTGGGTAGGCTCTCCAAACAACGAACGCAAGACAGGATTCCAATTGGCTGTTTGTGGTACGATGGTAAAGGCTCCCTCTATCTTGTATCCGTCTAATTGTACGGTGCCTACTGGCCAGATGTTTTTGTTGAATGGACTTGCTACGTGAGAGTTGTGGCTGACCACGATACCGTCATGATAGCGTTCAACAGCCAAGTTCTTGGATGTCTCTGGGATGATGGCAAATCCCTTAGATAGCATGTCGGTGTACAACATACATTCCACATCTTCACGGTTGCCTGGGAAATAGATGTCGCTACTGTTCATTTTCCATACTCCAAACTCGCTCAATGCGTTTCTGCCTGGATAGGAAGCGTAGGGACCGTTTCCCACCCAACGAATGTTTCCCGTCTTGTCGGTGGTCTTGATAGACAGTCCTGTCTCCACGGCTTCTCCTTCTCCGTGAGCCACTAAGTCGTAGCGAACGTGTACGGCATTGTTGTTAGAATAGGTGAGTTCTATGGTTCCGTCAACAAATTGCGTGCTTCCCTTATCGAAAATCACGTGGGCAAGGAATTGGTCTTTTCCCATCTTCTCCACGTTTGCCTTGGTACACGGCAATAGATGGTTGTCCCAAAGTTGGTGCTTCCTGCCTTGACTACCTTTCATGGTAGCTTCTTGGCAGATAGTGGGCTTCTTGCCAACGCGAGCCAGAAATGTTTTCTTGATGTACAGCTCGACGTCGGATGCTTTCATCTTCGTCTTGTTTCCTTTCTCATCGATCAGTTGGGTTGCAATCGGTGTAGCAGGTGAAGGATTGATCCTGATAGATTTCTCGTAAACCTGTTCACCGTTGGCATCTGTCAGTTTCAATTGGTAATAGTAGAAATTGGCACTTGGCAAATTCTTGGGTTTGGCAATGTTGAAAGAAATGGTCTCATGTGGTGCGCATTTCAGCGGAATCGTTCTCGCACTCACTCGTTGACTGTCTGCGTAAACCTCCAATTCAGCCTTCATGCTTGCCAAATCGGTAAAGTCGTACCTGTTTTCCATCTTCACGATGATGTCTTCACCCTTTGCTTCTGCGGTCACCTTCACGGGAGCGTATGCTTTCCTTACCTGATAATAGTCGGTTTGTGGGGTGCGGTCTGCATATACAATACCGTCTGTGCCGAGAATGCCGCATGCGTCATAATAGATGGAAGGCGAAGCCCATACGCTATTGGTAGGCTCATCGCGGTTTACCTTTTCCATGCTGATGCGTTGGATTCCTTGGTCGGCAAACTCCCATACGGCTCCTCCTGCCAGTTGTGGATGCTTGTACCATTCGTCAACGATGTCTTGCAATTGTCCTAAGTCTGTGCCTAAGGCATGGGCAAACTCCGTATTCACCATTGGGTGGTCAAGTTGCTTTGGCCATGATTTCATCTCTGAAAGTACTGGGTAATGACATGAATACATGGGCATGAAGTCGTATTTCTTTTCCAGTAATTCGTTGAATGGTCTGTGTGTGGACGGGAAAAGATAGGGTCGGGTGGGGTCTAACTGATGTACATACTTACCCGTTTCCAATCCATTCTCAGTCACGGGGTTCTCATTGCCTACGCTCCACATAATCACCGATGGGTGATTCTTGTCTCTTTTCACCGTATAATAGGCTCGTTCCTTGAGGATGTCGAGCATCTGAGGTTTGTTCAGCAGATTGTCTCCATATCCGAAAGGCACTTCGCAAATCACGTAGAATCCCATCGAGTCAGCCAGTTCTATCAGTCTTTGCTTGGGAGGATAATGCGAAGTGCGAATCATATTGATGTTGGCTTTCTTCATCAGGGTTAAGTCGGCTAACAACTCATAGTCGGCAATGGCTCTTCCATTGTAGGGCGACTCGTCATGATGGTTTACTCCTCTCAGTTTCACGGGTTTTCCGTTGACGCGAAGCACTGAGTTGTCCCATGAAATCTCACGCAATCCCACTTTCTCATAATGCTTCTGAACGGGTCTTCCGTTTTCTTTGAGTTGTAATTGCAACGTATATAAATAAGGTGATTCTGCTGTCCACGCATGATAGTCGGCAAGTTGCATTGCGCAATGATTGCCTTTCACGTCACTAAACGAAGCCACCACATTGTCGTTGGCATCAATCAGTTGTCCGTCGATGGTAACCGTGACGTTTTTCTTGATGGCAAACTTTTTGAAGTCGAGGTCGATTGTCGCTAACGTATCTGTCAGTGAGGTACGCACGGTGATGTCTTCAAAGTGGGTAACGGGAATGGCGTAAATGGTAACGCTTCGGGATATTCCAGAGAAAGACCAGTCGTCATTGGTGTCAAACTGATAACCTGGTGATTCGGTCTTGGGTACTTTCACGGCAATCATGTTGGGACCGCCATAGTTGACGTATTTGGAAATGTCGAACATGCAACGGTTGAAGGCACTGTTGAAAGTACCAACCTTCTTGCTGTTGATATAAAAGGTAAATCCATTTTCCACACCGTCAAAAGCAACGTAAACCAAACTGGTATTAAAAGCATTGTCGAGGCGGAATGCCTGGCGGTACAGTCCATATCCTGGTGTCAGTTTCCCGTCGTAAACAGGTTCTTCAAAGCCTTGCATTTGCCAGTTGCCAGGTACGCGAATGCCTTGCCAGTCGCTTGCATCATACGCTGGCGAGCTGAATAATGTGTCTCGTCCAATGTCGGTACCGTCTATATACTTGAATTGCCATACTCCGTTGAGTGAGAGAAAGTAAGTCATGGGGCAGGTGGGAATGGGTTCTTGTGCATGGGCGATGTGCAAGGAGATTCCCAAAATGCCACATAATAAGAGTTTTCTTAATCTATTCATTTCTAATGTTAAGCTTTAATGCTATGAAACATAGTCTTTATTGAAAGCAGACATGGTTTATAGCAAGTGCAAAGGTAATCAAAAAAAATCATTTAGGGCATTTATTGTACCTACTTTTATGAAATAATGCAAGAATTGATGAAAAAATATAATCCTTTTGCTTGATTTTGTCGTAAAAATATTTTATCTTTGTTGCGATAAAAGATGTACGCTATGAAACACGTGTTATTGACTCTATGGGTATTGCTTGTTGGAACAAATCTTTTGGCACAGGAAACAGGGATCGTGACAGGCGAAAATGGCAATATGACCGTGATAAGCGGTACTGTTTGTCATGAAAAGACGGATGAACCTATCCGTCAGGCAAGTGTGGTGGTCGAAGGTACCAGTGTTTCGGTGGTTACCAACGATGACGGATTTTTCACGTTGAAGGCAGAGGGCGGTCTCAAGGAAATCTCTGTCTCTCATGTCGGCTTTCATACCAAACGAATAAGGATTGGAAATGATTCCCACGACTTACGTATAAAACTGAAACCTAACGTCGTGGAATTGAATGAGGTGGTGGTGTGGACGGGTGACCCACGTGAGTTGGTGAATATCGCCATCAGTAAAATTCCCGAAAACTATATCAATAAGCCAGAACTTTATCAGGGATTCTATCGAGAGACGGCAATGAAACGCCAGCATTATATCTACGTGGCTGAGGGTGTGGTGGATATGTATAAGTCTTCGTATAGTTCAAAGGGCTATCGCGATAGGGTTGCAATCAGGAAAGGAAGGCGCTTGTTGAGCCCGAAGCGTGGGGATACGTTGAGCATCAAGGTATTGGGCGGTCCTGTGTTTCCCATACAATTAGATATTGCAAAGAATCTGGATTTCTTTCTCAATGCTGATAATCTGTTGGACTACCAGTTTACGATGGAAGAACCTACCACCATCAACGACCGTCAACAATACGTAGTGGCGCTCTCTCCAAGGTGGGTAAAGCCGTGGGCATTGTATTATGGCAAACTCTTTATCGACCGTTTAACGCTTGCTTTCACACGTGCCGAACTTTCGCTTGATGTAAGCAATCGGGAGAAAGCTACGCAGTATATGTTGGTAAAGAAACCTGCTGGCGTGAAGTTCCGTCCGAAAGAACTAACCACGTTGATAGATTACCGATATGAGGATGGGCTGACACACATCAGTTATATCAGAAACACTTTCCGCTTTAATTGCGATTGGAAACGACGGTTGTTTGCCACCTCTTTCGCAGCCTTTTGCGAGATGGTAGTTACCGACAAAACCAGCGAAAATGTTCGTCCCATATCAGGAAGAAATTCTTTTGATTCTCGTGATGCCTTCTACGATAAGGTGGATTACTTCAAAGACCCTCATTTCTGGGAGAATTACAATATCATCGAACCCTCCGAGTCGCTCGACAAGGCTATAGACAAACTGGTGAAAAGGTATAAATAATTGACCATTGACCATTGACCATTGACTATTGACTATTGACCATTGACCATTGAGCATTGACTATTGACCATTAACTATTGTCAATTGTGAATTGTGAATTATCAATTGTAAATTATCAATGGTCAATCTTCAATTTTCAATTTTCAATCTTCAATTTCCAACGAATTTCTTCCCGTTCTTGATATATAAGCGTCCTGATTGCGGTGTACTCACTTTCCTGCCTTGCAGGTCGTAGATGCAGGAAGCATTTTCAGACTCGTTTTCTATCA
>AUXO013626539.1_pt1 | contig 11811 bp, 10 predicted proteins | sample 768731 | NCBI WGS metagenome assembly AUXO01 (sample SAMN02715735, study PRJNA202380) | gut metagenome | biome: sheep rumen | host: Ovis aries | place: New Zealand: Palmerston North | reverse complement strand
TTGGTGCAGCTGAAGGGATTCGAACCCCCAACCTTCTGATTCGTAGTCAGATGCGCTATCCAATTACGCCACAGCTGCAAATGTATACAACTCATTATAAACCTAAATGGAACAACTGTCAAACGAAAAATATAATATTAAAGTTGATAAAAAATAGTATTATTGATATAGTAAAATAGATTAATAATACAATAATAGGTGTTAATAATGAAACAAGAGAAAAAGAGTAATAAATCAAATAGAGTCAGAAAAAGGGTTCAAGATATTCCTATAGAAGAAAATGATGGAATGGAAGAAATTACAGACATTAAGTTTTCAGGAAATGTTGTCGATGATACAGTTGTGCATAATAAGAAGCCACAAAAGAGAAAGAAGAAAAAGCCAACAATTGATCCTAATGTGGTAGATTTTAAGACAAATGTAGAAGATGACACCATGGAAAAAAAGCCGAAGAAAAAGAAAGAACCGAAGACAAAAGAAGAAAAGAAAAACAAATTTAGAAGTCTTCTATCTAGAAAGAAAAAGATTAACGAAAATCAAATAGAAGAAGAACCAGAAACATGGATAATAAAAAGCAATTTGTTGAATTTTGAAGCAATTAAAAGAAGAATAACACATAGAAAAAATAGAGATTTTTTGTTAAAAGTTCTAATTATATTATTTATTATTATCTCTATTTCAATAGTAACTTCAAGATATTTGACAAATACAGAATTCCGAGAAAATGTAGATACTAATATTGGAAAAAAAGTCGATAGAGAATCAATAGTAACAATAGATACAGATTCAAACAATATTATAGGGTATAGTTCATATATTGGGATTTTAAATAAATCTGGATTGATTTTATATAATGCAAGTGGCAAAGAAGAAAAAGTTCTAGATGTTAGTATAGCTTCACCAAAGTATTCCACAAAGAAAAAATATCTTGCCATTGCAGAAGATAAGGGAAATAAAATATATTTAATAAATGATTCTATCATACTTTGGAAAAAAGAAATCGAAGGAGAGATAGCCAACATTGATGTGAACGAAAATGGCTATGTCAGCGTAATTGTAAAAAACACATCTAGCAAATCTATGGTTATGTTATTTGATACTTCTGGTAAAGAATTATGTGAATACTATCTAGCATCCACATATGCCGTAAGCACAAGTGTTTCTCCTAATAATAAATATCTTGCAATTGGAGAGGTTGATTATTCCGGAACAATAATAAAATCAAGAGTAGAGATTTTATCAATAGATGAGGCAACTAAGGGGTCAAAAGATCCTATTATAAATAAATATGAATCAGAAGCCTCAGAGATTGTTAATAATGTAAATTATATAGATAACGAGAATGCAATTTGTATGTTTAATAATTATATTCAAAAAGTTCGTAGTGACAGCAACTCTAGAGTCGCAGATTTTACAACCAATTCATATTTTTATGATATAGGTTTAAACAATTCAATTGTAACTATCGAAAAACAAGATTCTGAGATGTTTTCATTTGAATATCAATTAAGAATTACTCAACCAAACACGAAGTCAGAAAAGTTATATATATTGGATAGCAACATACCAAAGAGTATGAAGTGTAATGGGAATTACGTAGTAGTAAATTATGGAACTAAAATCCAAATAATTAATCTATCAGGAAGATTAGAAAAAGAGTATGATTCTAATACAGAGATTAAAGATATTGTTGTAGGAAATTCAATTGTTGGAGTCATATTGAAGAACAAAGTAGAAATAATTAAAATTTAGATAAGAAGGGAATGAAAAATGGGAATTGTTGTTGATATTGTTGCATTGCTTATAATTGTTGTTTACGCTTTAATAGGTTTTTTTAAAGGATTTACAGAATTTGTATTTCAAGTAATAGCTATTATAATAGCTATTGCAGTTGTATTTTTTGCATACAAACCAGTTTCAGAAGTGGTTATGGAGACCCAAATAGATGAAAAGATTTATGCTACGGTTTATGATAATTTGTCAAAAACTTCAATAGCAGAGGGAAATGAGATAAAAGAAGAAGAGACAAATATGTCTAGTGGAATTGTTAAAACAATTAATGGATATGTTAACGAAGCAAAGGAATCAGCTGAGCAAAATGTAGCTGAATTTGTTTCAGGAAAAATCGCAGTAATAGTTGTTTATGCAATGACAGCAATAGCTTTATTTGTAGTAATATATTTGATTTTATTCATGATAAGAATAGTGTTAGATATTATTGGAAAAATGCCAATTTTACGTGAAGGCAATCAGGTATTGGGTTTGGTAATTGGTGTTGTTAAGGGATTAATTGCAGTGTATTTATTATTAGCTTTGGCTTCTGGTTTATCACCAATTTTAAGTCAAGTTGGCATAACAAAAGCAATTGAAGAATCTATGGTTGCATCAATTTTATATAATCATAATATAATAATTGATCTTATCCACAAATTGGGATAATTATGTGGATAGACACACCCTATAAGAGGAGATAAAATGACTCAAAGAAAAAAAAATAACAAAAAAGTTATGCGTAAAAAAAAGAAGAAAAAACATTTATTGGGTAGATTATTTCTATCACTAATACTTATTGTTATAGTATTAGCGGGGATAATAGGATTTAAAACTTTTCGAAATGGTGGAGGAAAAAAAGGATTAGCAGCAACGTTGTTAGGTGTGGATTTGTCAAATAAATCTACGCTGTCACAAATAAATATATTAGTTGCAGGGGTAAGTACTGACATAAGTACACAATTTACAGATACATTGATGTTATGCCAATATAATCCATCTACTCAAAAAGCTTCTATTCTATCTATTCCAAGAGACACTTTTGTTGGGAGTAGTCCTAATAACGCAAAGGCAGCAGATAAAATTAATGCTATATATAGTAGAAAAGGAATAAGTACACTAAAAGAAAAAGTATCAAATTTGACAGGTGAAAAAATAGAGTATTATGTGGTTGTAAAAACTAAAGCTTTAATTGAAATGGTTGATGTACTTGGGGGAGTGTGGTTTGATGTACCCATAGATATGGTTTATGATGATCCAACTCAAGATTTGCATATTAACCTAAAAGCTGGTTATCAAAAACTAGATGGTGATAAAGCCGAACAATTACTTCGCTTTAGACATAGCAATCCAGACAGTAAGGGTAAAACTACTACGTATCCTGCGGATTATGGTACAGATGATTATGGTAGAATGAGAACTCAAAGAGAGTTTATGAAGGCAACATTGAAGCAAGCTATGAGTATAAAAAATGCTTTTAAAATCAAAAAGATTATAAATTGTATAATGTCAAATATTGAAACAAATATGGAAGAAGATTTTATCAAGGAATATTTAACATATGCTGCAGAATTTGAAATGACCAATATTCAAATGAATCAATTGCCAGGAACTTCTACAAATAGTTATAATTCAATTTGGTTCTTTATTCATAATAAATCCAAAACACAAGAATTAATGCAAAACATCAATCAATATCTTGCTAATTGAAATAATATATGATAAATAATAATTGGATAATAGAAAAACAAGAGGTTATTTTATTCCTCTTGTTTTTTTGATTTTATTCGGATAATTATAAGCACTATTAGGGCTATTATTAACAAGGATATACCGCCAAGTAAAATATAATAGTCATAGTAACTTCTTTCTAAAACATCACTTTGGGCCACAAGATTGCTTGTGAATTCTTGATTTCCAATTTTATATGTAGCAGTACCAATTATTGTGCCTGCTGATATTGGTGCAACCAAGTCGTGGGTGTATTTCACTTCTGGAGTTAGAGAACGTGTGTCAAAATTATTTTTTACAAATCCACTGAATCCTTTTTCAAGCATAAGATTAAGATTTTTAGTTTCTTTTGTAGCATTTTTAATTTGTACAGATTTTACTAAAGTATTGTCTTTGGTGAGTTGAGTAATTTTATAATTTCCAAATCCATAATCAAATAATTTAATTGTATCAGGATATCTTTGACTTTCTTTATTAACTGTTGGCGCACCCATTATAATAACGAATAGTTCAAATCCATTTCTTGAAACAGCTCCAATAAAACAATTTTTTGCCTCTGTTGTAAATCCTGTCTTGATTCCTATTGTTCCTTCATAGTAATATTTGTTTCCTTCTAGCATTAATTTGTTGGTGTTTTTAAAAGTTCTGTTATTTTCAGGGTGTTGAGGAGAAGGAGGAACTGTAAATTCTTTCATTTGAACAATTCTTCTAAAATCTTCATTTTTCATACACTCTTTAGTAATCAAATACAAGTCCCATGCAGTAGTATAGTGGTCCTCATTATGAATGCCATTGCCATTTACGAAGTGTGTATTTTTGCATCCTATTTCTTTTGCACGTTCATTCATTTTTTCAGCAAAAGCTTCATTTGACCCAGATATTGCTTCAGCTATAATATTAGCTGCTTCGTTTGCAGAACGCAACAATAAACCCTCTAACAATACTTCCATGGATACTTCTTCATCAGCAACAAATCCTGCTTTAGTATAACCATTGGGAATAGCATTTACAGCAGGCGCGGATACAATAGTAGTATCAGTTAGTTTAGAATTCTCTAAGGCAACTAATGCACATAACACTTTTGTTAAACTGGCAGGAAAAGCTTTTTCATATGCATTATGTTCAGAAATAATAGTATCGGTTTTGGGTTCTACTAATAAAACATTATTAGAATAAATAGGTATTTGCTCATTACCGGATTTAAGAAAGTATGATTCTTTTATTATTTCATCGGTTGGGTTTTCTTCAGTTGTCTCAACTGGTTCGGCGTAAAGATTGATAAATACGCTATTTATAATAATAATTGTAGTTATCAACGTAAAGATTAACTTTTTTGTCAAATTTTTATTCATAATTTTTTCTTTCTACAAGGATTATAAAAATATAATAATTCATGATGAAATTTTTTTCAATATGTGAAGAGAGGAGGAAAGCACTATAGAATTTAACATAGATTTAATCAAAAAGTATTTAAAAAGAAAAATAATTCTATTGATAATGTTTTTAGTAATTGTAATAATATTAATGGGATATTTTTTCTATATAAAAAAGGATAATGATGAAATAATTGCTGAAGATTTTTTGATTGATAATCAAAATACCATCCAAGAATCTGTAAAGAATACCAATATAATTAAAGTTCATGTAGCTGGTTGTGTACAATCACAAGGCATTATAGAACTTGAAGAAGGAAGTAGAATTGCCGATGCTATCGATAAAGTTGGTGGATTAACGGTCGATGCCAGTACTAAAAATGTCAATTTAGCATATGTACTACAAGATGGGGAAAAAATATATATTCCATCCATAGTTGAAGAACAAATTGCTAATGATGAAATTCAAATAATAAGTTCTGCTAGTGGAAGTAATGATACTAGTAAAGTAAATATTAACAAAGCATCAATAACAGAGCTTCAAAAAATTTCTGGAATTGGAGAATCAACAGCTAAGAAGATAATTGAATATCGAAATATAAATGGAAAGTTTAAAAGTATTGAAGATTTAAAAAATATTCAAGGAATTGGTGATAAGAAATATGATTCAATTAAAGAGGAAGTTACTGTTTAATAAATGATAGGAGAGTACTATATGGAACAATTGGAGCAATATAAAAAATATTTGAAAGATATAGAATCACAGTTAACGGAGGATGTTGTGAAAACTATGACTCTAGAAGAGAAGAGAGAATATATCCAACTATTTTCTCAAATTCAAGCGAGAATAGATTTGTTAGAGAATATGAAATGAGGTGTGTATTATGGCTGATGATGTAGTAGAAGAATCTGTAGAGTCTCTTAACGATAAAATTACAAAAAAAAGAGCAGAACTAGAAACGAGCAAGTTAAATTTAGCACGAGCAAAAGAAGAATTAGAAAGAATAGAAGCCGAGCTTAAAGATAGAGGAAAAGACGGATTACCATATTCATGGGACTTAGCAACTCAAGAAGCAATTAAAAAGGCTAAGGAATCAATAAGAGTAGCTAGTACAGAAAAAGCTAAATATGAAAGTGAATTACTTTTACTAGAATCAAAACAAAAAATAAAAGAAACCAAGCCCGAAGATGGATTACCTAGTTTTTTGAAGGGTGTAGTGCCCGATGAAAGTAGACAAAAATCAAACAATGCAATTCCCAAAAAAAGAATGATTTTGTCTAGCCTTAAATTAGCGGTAAACCAAATTGATCTTGAGGTTCAATGGACAATAAAAAGAATAGCTAGTCAAGCTGAAATTGCTAAAAATAATCCAAGCAAAATGGTGAAACTGACTGATGCAAATTCTCTAAAAAAAGTATTAGAAGAGGCTGATCGATTAATATATTCTCAAGAAATTGCAGAAATGTTTTCATCTGATGCTTATGGCTCAAGAGAAATTCGTGATATTATTACAGAACTTCAAAAAAAGATACAAACTCTAATAAAAGAAGAGCTAGTAGATAAATATGAAGAAGTACCATTGGTGGATGACGAGAGTAGTCCGGCTGAAGTTGAGAACGTTGAACCTGAAAATCAAGAAGCCAGTGGTCAAACAGTGGGAGACTTCTTTGGAAGTTATGTTGAAAGAAATATTGATAATTACAGATTGGATTATGAAAACGCGCAATTAGACTTGATGAAGCAGAGTCAAGAATATGCCAAAGGAACTAACAATCCTAAATTTAAAGGCTTAGACAAAGTTTTTGACGATGTTAGTAATATTTGTATGGATATGGCTAATACAAATTTGATTTTCTCTAATATGAGCGAGTGTACTCCTGATAAGATTCAAGCTGTTATTGCTGAAATAAAATCAGGAAAATATACTGAAGCAGATACTCAAGCTGCATATAAAGCCATTTTAGGATACAGCAAATTATTTATTGATATTGAAAGTAGTTTTAAAGGAAATTCTCAATTAGTTAATGAAAAAGAGGCTGTTATACAAAGAATACTTAACGGAGATCCTGAAATTGATAAAAATGTTCCACCAGGATTGATAGAAGCAGTTAGAATAATATCACTTCAAACCATATATGCTCGTTCACTAAGTAGCGATAGCAATGACAAGAGTTTTAAAGATTTCATAATAGGCGAAATTGAATATGAAGAAAAAGCAGGACTTGATAATATTTTAGGAATGTTAACTTCTTTTTCAGAAGAAATGAAAAATTGCCCAGATCAAACCAAAAGGCTTAATGAACAAAGGTGTAGAGCATTGGTTGATAGAATTAAAAATATTCCATTTATAAATGAAACATTAGGAATAATAATTCCAGGATTTAAAGAAACAATGGCTCAAAGTATATCGCAAACTGAATTGTCTGGGGCAGTTGAAGCACTATATGCATATATGGGTAATTGCTCAAAAAAATATGAACAAGGTGATTTTGAGCAAACAATAAGTGAAATTGAAAGATATATAGCTATTGCTCAAAATGAGAATAAAACAATAGATCAATTAGTCGAAGAACAAGAAAAAATAGTACAAGAAGAAAAAGACATATTAGCGAAAAGCCAAAAACATATTGAGAAAAAAGAAAAATTGAGCAGTAGTAATGTTAAAAAATCAAAAGATGAATTGGATGTTAAACATCTAGGAGAAAAGTATGGTGTTGAATTGTTTGGTGAACTTGATTTCTCTAAAGATGATGAAAATCCAGATATTGCCCATTATAGTGAAATGGACTCGGATGCTAAGAAAAAAGTTGAGCAAAGTGCCTTAGATGCTTTGTCAGAATATGATTATGGAGTATTAAGAAAAAAGGCAATTGAGGAAATGGAACAAGCAAATTCTAAAGCTCTTATACCAAAAGGTTCGCTAGTGAGAAGATTTGGAGCTTTTTTAGTAAGTAAGATTGGTAGATTCTTGAAAATAAGAAATATTCCAACGCAATCGGAAAAAGCAATCAATAGTTATATTCGAAGCAATTATATAAAAGGAATGATGGAAGAAAATGAAAAGATTCAAGATGCATATGAATCTATAGAACAAGAGGCAGAAGAGATAAAAGAGGAAGAAATAGCTCTACGAGATGGGAATAGAGAAAGATTAAATAGAAGAAAGAATAAAGAAAAGGAAAAAGAAAAAGAAGCTCCAGTGAAGGCTTCAACAAAAACCAAAGAAGGAAGATAATATATAAAGATGAAAATTGTAGATTTTATAATTTTCATCTTTTTTATTTTTAGAAAATAAGATAAAATAATTGTGGATTATTTTAAGGAGAACATAATATGAGACAAGAAAAACTAGAAGAATTGAATGCACTTATGAGAGAGTTTGAAACAATATATGTATCTGATGAAAAAGAAATATCATCAGGCTTTTTATCTCTATCTCAAGCAACATATACACTCAGAAATGGGGCTACAATAATAAGAGATCAACTCCATAAAATGGGGAAAGGAAATGGTGATGCTGCAAATATTTTACCAATCACAAAAGAAGGAAATGTCTTGTTGGTTGTACAGCCAAGAGTTCACCTTGACAGAGGAGTTGAAGTAGAAGTTCCAGCAGGCATGGTTGATCCAAACGAGGATGCTAAAACAGCTGCGATAAGAGAACTACGAGAAGAAACCGGATATACTAGTGATGAAGTGTATTTCTTAAAAAGAACAAATCAAGATGAAGGTTGTTCAAAAGCTAAAACATTTAGCTATATCGCACTTAATTGTTATAAAGTTGGAGAACCAGAGTTAGATTTTGACGAGAATATAAAACTATTTGAATGTACTTTTGATGAAGTAAAAGAATTAATAGATATGGAATATATTGTTGGAGCAGGAAATATATTAAATATTCTATATGCTGAAAAGTATCTAAAAGAAAATAATATAGATTTATCAAAGAAAGGGCAATAATGAATCTAATAACAAGGGTGAAAGAAGATTTTATCGTTTATAGAGAAAAGCTAAGACGAAAATTTAATAATGATAGTCAATTACCACATGGCGTTAATACTTTTACCAAAAGCAAGTATTTTAAAAGAAGAATTGCTATCTTGATATTAATTCCAATTATTGTTTTTGCGCTTATATATGGGATAAGAAGATTGGTGGAAAAAAATACAAGTACTAGCGATGCTATAAATGCAGTGGTTATGGAAGATGGACAAAAACTAAATGGTAGCTTCTTTTATAATCATGAACTATCCAAAGGAGATAATGTTTACATTTTAGATTCTTTTATAGATGGTGGAGAAGTTAAATATAAAGTTAAATATGATGATCATATTGGGACTATCTCTAGCCAAAATATAAAATATTATTCACAAGACAACAATTCAGAATATGTGATAATGAGCGATGTTTCGCATTTTGATATATATTCAAATTTTAAAACCGAAAATGATTTTGAGGTGTTTTTATTAAAGAATAATTTTAATTATGTATATATAAGAGCAGGCGGAAGAGGATATGGCGCGGACGGCAATTTTTATTTAGACAAGGAATATGAATTATTTATTAATGCATGCGAGTATTTGAAAATTCCTTATGGCTTTTATTTTCTAGACGAAGCATTGTCTGAAGAAGAGGCAGATGAAGAAGTAAGATGGGTAGAAAAATTTATAAAAGAAAATGGCAAAACATATAATTTGCTTCCTGTCGCAATTGATATAGAGTATTTTGACGGTAAGGGAAGAGGCGACGACAAGTGGGAAGAAAGAGCAAACATAATAGAATACTTAGGAAATAAATTAAATGAAAAAAATATTGAAAATATTATTTATGCAAATGCAAAAAGAGCAAGTCAATTTTTAAGTAATATAGATAATGAATTCTGGCTTGCATATTATCCAAGTATTTACAATATACCAGATATATGGATTAACCAAGTGGATAATCAAGATTTTGCAAAAAACGAAGCATTGATGAGTAAAACAGTAGCATGGCAATTTACGGAAGAAGGCGCTTCTATGAGTGGTATCGACATTGAGGTTGATGTTAACAAAGTAAAAAATGAATTTTTCAAAAATTGCACAAAAGCAGAATAATATACAAATTAAAAGAGAAGAGATTTATATGAAAAAAGCAAATGGTTGGATTGGATTATTATATATAATAATCGCTATAGGAATAAGTTTATTAACATTTTCGGGCGCAGGTGAAACATACATATTATTGACAAGAATTAATACCTATGTGGATATTGTGATTTTTGCAATAGCACTAATTGTAGGATTAATAAATGTATTCAAAGGCGAGATGGCGAGTGGAATTTTTAGCTTACTGGGAATAGTTGCATTTATATGCTATCTGCTAGTTGATTTAAAAATTTTAGTTATAGCAGAATCTGTTATATTGTTGATTAGTGGAATTTTTATTTTAATATTGAAAAAAAATCATGAAAATAGTGAATCAGTTGGTGCGTTTAATGTCTTTTGTTTCATACTTTTTATACTAAATCTTGTGGTGATTGTATATCCAACAATTCTTTCTTTTCAAAATATATTTGCTCTAAAAGGTGCACTTCAATCAATGCAAGATAATAATAATCAAGAAACATATATTTATAAAGCAACTACAGGTGAGACTGTATTTTTGAATATAGATGGAAATGAAATTAACCGAAGATTATTCGATGATTTTGATTATAGAAATTATAACAATGGATTTAAGTATGATTTACAACTTGAGAGTAATAAAATTGTAGGCCTATCTGATGCAATTATAGGGCATAAAATCCATTTTGTAGATTCAAAAGGAGAAACAATCTTTACTATTGATTCGGGCTTTTCAAGTAATGTTGGAGAACTATTTATAAAGTATGTATTAGATAATAATCTATTTGGTATAAAACAAGCACCTGACGATGTTCATAAAAATATCTATGCATCATATTTTGACAAGATTACAGAGTTCAACAAAAATAGCTATGAAGATGGATGTGATTTTAGCAGATTCGAAAAAGATTTGGGCGAGGGTGAGGAATATATCTACTTTAGAAATAACGAATTAGTTATTCAGGTTATTAATACAATTGATTTGTCAGAAGATAAAGCTGTCATAGATGAATATTCTAAATTTAATCAAGAAAATGCCCAATATTATGATAGAAATTCTGAGAAGATAGATGAGTATTATAGAACTAAAAAAAGATATATGCTAATTAATTTAAATAAGAATATTACTGCCCAAGTGGAGTGCGACAATCTAATCTATGAAGCACTAAATGACGGAAATGAGAGAATTCTAGCATATAGAAATAGATGGATTCCTTTTTTTGATGCAGATAAGGTGGGCTATATAACAGAAGAGGGAAAAACTATTGAACTAAGCAATGATTATGTTATTCGTAGTGTGAATGATAAATATATGCTTATATATGAAAAAAGTGCCGAAAAAAATTATGTATATACAACAGATGGTATGGATGAGTTAAAAGAAATGAGCAGATTAATTTATACCTATGATTCAATTGCAGTATCTTATTCATTATCTGAAATAAAAGGAATACAATTACTAGATCAAAATTATGAATATGTAGATACATTTTTCAATGAACCAACTTTGGTTGGACATCATATTATTGGTTATGACGGTGGCAATAGCTATCTAAGCCAGATTTATTTCTATAATGATGGTGTTGTGTTTAAAATAGAAGATATTGCAAATCAATTTATCTCAGCCAATTCAATGCACTATAATGCAACGGGAAATCATATTTTTGAAAGTATTGGAATTATTAAATAAGAGCCCAGATTCGCCAGAGAAAGTATTTACTTTGGCGAATTTTTGTGCTTATGTATTGACAATGCAAGGTTATGAGTAGTATAATATCTCTGTACCGCGGGGTGGAGCAGTTGGCAGCTCGTCGGGCTCATAACCCGAAGGTCG
>AUXO017935549.1_pt1 | contig 11812 bp, 5 predicted proteins | sample 768731 | NCBI WGS metagenome assembly AUXO01 (sample SAMN02715735, study PRJNA202380) | gut metagenome | biome: sheep rumen | host: Ovis aries | place: New Zealand: Palmerston North | reverse complement strand
ATCAGTGGTTCTGTTAGTGCAGCTGAGCGTGAAGATATTAGAAAGAAACTTGAAAGTGAAGATGGAACAGTCATTGTAGCTACATACGGAACATGCTCTACTGGTATTAACATGCCAAAACTTCATGAAGTGATTTTGTATGCAAATAGTAAGAGTAAAATCAAAGTTCTTCAGAGTTTGGGTAGAGGATTGAGAAAACACAATTCAAAGAAACGTGTTATTCTCTATGACATTGTTGATGACATGAGTTACTGCTTAAGGACAAGAATTATTCATAACTATTTGTATCAACACTGGAAAGAAAGAGAAAAATATTATAAAGAACAAGAATTTTCAATCAAAACAATGGATTTAGAGGTATAACTGATGGCTTGGCGAGATAATAAACTTCACAATGGTGTATTGACAGCACCGTCAAATTATCATTTGACAGGTAGTCGTATGCCATTTTTATTTGGACAATATAGAAAGGTTGATGGTGATGGTAAGTTAGTATCTACTGTGGCAGAAAATACCGATGCATCACATATTACAGATGAAGTGGGTTTATTAGCAGCAAATGTATTTCAATTGTCTGTTCCAAGTAGTATAATTCCGTTGGAATATAAATCACAATTTGATATTTTAGCGCAAATGAAGCGTTATCCAACCCAAGTGTATAATCATGCATCACAATCTAAACTTATTTTTACATGTAAAGGTTTATTATTAGTACCTGATTACAATACGGGCATAGATGTTAAAACATGTATGACATCTGATGGAAAAGCTATCGTATGCTATGTAAAAGATTTATATTGTAGAGTTGTTAAATATTTTTCATCATCTAATGTTTCTGCTTCTAGTACTTGTGGTTTTGGACGATATGATTCAACTATTTTTAATAGTGCTTTGCCGCATAAAACTGGTTTTGAATATCCAACGAATATTTTAAAAGATATTGCGCATAGTGTAGATGAAACTACTACAGTAGAAACTGTTACAGTACCAATGATGTATTCACGTGGTCAAATATATGTTAAAATACACGATGCATGTTTTACAAAATCGTTAGCTTCCGCCGATGGTTATCAATTCTGTAAATTAAAAAATGGGGGTTTTAGACTTAGATCAGCAAAAGGAATATCAGTTTGGCTTTTAGATTTACCAGGCGATCCACCAAAAGAAGAAATATTAACTTTTGATCCAACGACTGTTAATTCTACTATAGAGTTTAGAATTAACACAGCAAATACAGAATACGAATATTCTGAACAAGCGCAACACGCGTCAGCGTGCATTAATAATGCATTGCCGATTGCATCTGATCACTTTGCGCGTGCACAATATGATAGTTCTGACGTACATAAAGCCGTATATGTAGATTCGATTTTTGACGATTTATTTAGCACAGTAGAAATTACTGATGCACGCGGTAAAAATGATGACGGTGGTGCAACCGGTTACGCGACTGAGTATAAATGCTATATTGACGATGATTCAGACATAACATTAACATGTGTTAATACATTTACTGCTGAAAAAATATTTGACATGCCGGCTGGTAATATCATTAAAACAGAGTCAAGTATAGTTGATAGTGGTGAAATTATTCCAACGATCAATAATAAGTTTTATCGTGTAGATACTGGTGGCGATAAATCTTTTGTTACTAAACGTTATGATTCTGGAACAAATTATTGGTTAAGACAATCATTCTTTTCACTTGGAATATTAGCAAATACTACAGTACTATATGATCAAGTAGTTCCTCTTGGTGGCCAACAATACAGTGGTGCTAGATATGAATATTCATTTAACATACATTTTCATTTTAATTATGCCGATTATTGGATGATGTATGGCGCAACTGATGACTCAGCACTTAGCATGGCAAGATTGTTAAGTTATTATGAAGAAAATGAAACAACATCTGAATATACAGTAAATTTAACGTATGATGATATTTCAGATATCGATAAAGTACTAAAAGAACATTATTATTCTTTACTACCACAAGAATTAGAATATCTCTTTAAAAGTAAAGCAGATAGTAATGGTTATATTTTTAAATTTACAGAAACTGCTAAGATTATATTACAGTCTGCATTTCAATCGCATCTACCAAATTTAGACGCTGATTCACTAGAAAAAACTATCGAACAATATAATGTAATGATGAACGCACGTCCTGATAAATCAATGTTCAGAACGCCAAGTGAATACTACAGTGAAAGTAGAGATGCAACCGATTTAACATTGTTCGATTCAGACAGATTAACTTCTACTGGTAGTGCAATCTCATCATCAGATGTTCCAATGTATTTCTGGGTAGAAACACTGAAAAACTGGTGTTATTTTAAATTAAATAATTACGATACCGAAAACAATACTGCGTCAGAAGCTATTTTGTGTGTTTGGAACGGTATAAATGGCTGGTACGAATTAGGAAATTTATTGTCATTTGCTAAGTCAACATATATCGATTTAGACACGCTTATGCACTTAAATATAACACAAGCAAAAGATAACGCGCTTTTTCAGGGTTTATTAAAATACATGCTTACTAGACTTGGGTATTATCCATTCCCATTAGAAAATTTGCATACTGTAGATATCGACAGAATATATTACCCGTGCGATCCGAAATTTGAAGGACAATCAAAAGGATGGTTCCGTAGACAATGGGAAAATATTAAAAGCTTTGGTTCTAACATCACGAAAATTGGCGGTGGTTTATGGGATGCTCTTACTAGCCCAACTGCGTGGTTTACTGGTGAAGACTTTTTTGATAAGTTATTTGGCGGCTGGAAAGATGTTTTAACTGGCTGGGTAGGTCTTATGGGTGATACATGGAATACATTTCTTGGCACGAATATATCAGTTATTGCTGAAATGCTTGAATCCGATCCTAATCCTGATTTTTATAATTCAGATTTAGACAGAAAAATATATGCTAAGTGCTATTACGTGAAACTACCTTATGATACTCACTATTCGTCGAATGAACCATCTACATATCAAACACTGCGCGTGCAGCATAGAGCAGAAAAAGCTTACGGTTCAATAGATGGCGGTTTGGATTACGATAAAGTTCATGCAGCGATGTTCAACGTTATTCCAACAACAATTGGTTCGCCATTTGTAGTAAGATCGTCTACAGGCGAGTTAATGATGGCATATAGAATGATGCATTCTGGTCCAGTTAAACAGGATAAAGACAAAACACATAATATCGTGAAATACACTGGTATAGCACAAATTGATGTAGATTTTTCAAATCAATTGTTGCGTTCATGTTTTGGTTCTGGTGATGATAAGACTATAGAAAATTGGCTAGACACCATTGGCGATTCAATAGATTTCGTTCCTACTGACATAGCAAATGCTGCTGTATCTAATTTATCAACGCAAGTAGTAGAGCAATTTAACTCTAATAGTTCTGCGTGTGGTAAAATGAAAATAACAAGTAATCGTTCAAGAACTACAACTGTAACTGAAACTGATACTATAAATACAGTACAGAAGTGGTAAATTATGCTAACAACAAATATATACAATACTTTTATCAATAGATATTTACTTGGAGAAATTCCTACTACTTTCGAGTGTTATGCATATTTAATGAACTCGAAATACAGTAATTTACCAGATACTAAATATTATTTGTCAAACGCGGACGAGTTTAACAAATTGTCAGCCAATTCACTAAAAGTTGTTGGTAATACTTTGTCTGGTGATTGTTTATGCACAGGTACATATTTTGAAAATACGTATTATCGTGAACTTGACACAAGCGATGAAACTACACAAAACGATCCACTAATTATTACTGATCTCAACTTTAGCGCAATTAGTGGAATGTTACCGAGTGAAGACCCAAATCTTAGCAAGTATCACACATATTTAAATAATTTTGGTTTCTTTTACGCAGTACGAAGAAACGATGAATTTGCAAGACTGATTAACATATGTAAAAATAAAGAACATTTTGTAGTAGTGTTGTTAGATGATATTGACAATGTTGTTGTTAATGGTAACGCATTCGGTACTTCGCAAGAGCATCCATTTAGAGGTGTGTTTGACGGTAATGGATACGATTTGCATATTTCAAGAATAAACGCAAATACTGAATCTAACGGATTATTTGGTTATATAGCAGAAGAAGGTGTTGTATCAGCTGTAAATATTTTACAAACAGTTGATTCTTCATATTTGACAGTACACAGCACATCAGAAATATCATTAAACACCATTAAACATGGAAAAGGTGACGTTAAATACGGTGTATTAGCTGGTACAAATTATGGCACAATTAGAAATGTCACACTTAAAGCAAATATTTTGTATGATGGTAATTTTAGACCAGATGTTTATTTTGTGCAAAATAAACAAGGTTCTGATTCTTTTATTTCAGATGATTGGGCAAGAATTAACGCGTCTGCGTCAGAAACAACAGAATTATGGGAAATAAATGGATATCCTTTGACAGCTGCTTCTGCGCTACAAGATTATACTAATTTTTGTTATCCAACACAATTGTGTTTAAATAATGAAGCTAACTGCGTTCCGTATGTAGGATATTTTAATGAAGGCTCATTTAACGATTATTATGCATATAAGAATTCGATAATCTGCAGAGCAAATGCGCTCATGAAGTGGGGTAATAACGATGATGCCTGTTATGGTGAAGATGATAAGCCATTTAGAATTTCAGCAGATTCACAAAATTATATGGCTGATATCTATTCACTTTATTTAGACAAACACCCAAAAACTGATAGATATTATAGAACTTCATTTGCAAAACGTACTTGGTTAAATCATTTGTGTTCAACAAACGGCGACTGGGGAGTGTATTCAGATTATACGATAGACGGACATTCGATTTATCGAGCACAAGGAACATTCAGATTAGGGCCAAACGACAAAGCTGCGTATCTAATCGGTAATCTTGTTGGTTTTAACGCGGGAAATATTCAAAGTGCTGCAGCAGTAACAACAGCAACGTTTAATTCAAATACAGTTGCTCTTATTGGCGGATTAGCAGGAAGAGCTGCTGCTGGTTATATCGATGATACTTATGTATGTACAACATTTGTTGGTACTTCTGGTTTATTTACTGATTATATTAAAGTAAAAGATACTACAACATTAACAGCTGAAGTACTTGTTGATCCAGTTGGTGCAATTGAAGATAATTTATCGTATATTACGCCTATATCTGCTAGAAATTCAACAAATTCAATAATTAACGCAAATATCAAATTTGAAGATATAGCACAAGTGTTAAGAGCTGATAATGTTGTATTATCATACGTATCAGAATTGCGAAACACAATATGTAGAGCATACGTACAAAATGACATCGATAATGAAGTAAGTCATATAAGCGATTTATATTCTATATCATATTCCGGTAGTAATTTAGCTAGTGGACACACAATAACAGCAACAACTGATGATGAACAGACAACATTCACTATAAACGTTAAAGATTTCTATATTTCGAATACTATTGCAGCAATAGACAATTACGAAAATAGTTGTAATTTGGGACGTATTTTGAATACTCAAAACACGTATTCTGCTATTAGTGCAGTAAATTTAACAACTAATACAGTCGAATTAGTAAATCCATTAGAAGCTAATAAGTATTACGAATATGATCCGTATATTACTTTCATCTATACTAATGTATTTACTGCGAATGGTACAACAGCAGAATCAGAAGAATTTATTGTAGAACTACCAATATCCAAATATGCGCAAATTGGAGTAAGTGCAGAGACAACAAATTATTCTACATTAGAACGCAAGCATCCTATAACTATTCCATTTATTTCAGATATTTCAACGCAACAAGTATTATATCCTGATACTGTTACGCTTTTACTATATCCAGTTTTAAATATTGGTGGAATGTTTGGAGAATACGTATATTCGAATAGACAAAGAATAACCAAGTCTAGATCAGAAATATACGCAAAAGATTTTAAATATGCAGATCTTGGCGTGTCTGCTTCATGCGTGAGTGACCTTAATACTATTTCACTATTTGCTGGTAATTTAGTATTTGATAGTTCAAACAAAAATAATTCAGATTTATATAGAAGTACATTCGTGTCAGCTGATAGTAATGTTCAAAACGATTTGGTATGCACTGTTCAATCACTAAATCAAAGCGATATAAACAGTTGTATAGTTAATTGCGATGCATTTAATCAAGTTAACAATAACACAGATGTTAAATATATTCATTATATGCATTGCTATAATCAGTTAGCACCTGCACTTGTGACAACTAACAATGCAACAGACGCACACGAAGAAGCTAATTCACACATTCCAGATATTGGTTTACAATACTGTGATTTGTTGTTCTTTGAAACGGGAATTCAAGTTGGTACTAACACTGCAGCAGCAGATCTTAGTACTTCTCGTTGGTATAACATATATTCGAGAACTCCATATAGTGCTATGGTTGATTATGCTGGCCCTGGCGATGTCAGAGGTAGTTGGCCATTGAGTGGAATATATTTGAATTATCCTGCACAAACTTCTGCTTGTGATGCTAGTACTACAACAGCGTATAATGCTTATAAAACTAATCATTTTATGGAATATGATATGTGGTTTATTGATAAAGTGTATGATACTGCGTTTGGCACAACAGGTCAAACGGTTACGGCTAATGCATACGTATCAAAACAATTGCTATTATATCCATCGCATTATCCACTATATAGAGGTAGATTTTCTGTTCGAACAACTCCAGGCGAAGGAAGTCAAAGTGTATCAATTGCTCGTAAAGATTATTTACTAGCTCCAGTAAGAGTACCAATTGCGCACGGTGAATATGAATCTCCTAGTCACTTTGGACAACCTACTAATTTAGTTAGCGACGCATTTACTTACATCACAGTTGAAAATAAAAAACAGCATCAGGGAACAAAGAATAGTAATTACATTTACACATATTCTGCTAAACCTGTTTATATAGGAGTTGTTAAACCTGTTGAATTAACACTGACATATAATGATGCATTCTTTACTGCTACTTCTGAAACTGAAACAGTACAAACTACAGAAACGGAAGCAATTACACTTCTTAATCAGAAAGTAAGTAGTGCTAATGAAAATCGTATACTAACAACATCTGCGACGAAATGTTACGCTGTCAGTAGTGAATCGTACGATGGATTAATTGACAAGCGCATTGCTAGCGAAATAATAAATTTGTCGACCGTCGAAAAAGATATTAACATTACTGCTAGTTACGATGAAGAAGAAGGAATGTACAATGTATTCAAATTCAATATTACTGCACCAGATAATTATACTTTGACATTCCCGAATGTTAGTACATTCCTTGAATGTACTGCTAGAATACACGGTGATATGATGATAGATCCGCGATATTACATTTTAACACCAGAAGCTGAAACACAGTCTATAACAATAGTTAGTGATCAATCAGACATGCACAAATATGACGCGTATGATTCAAACGAACGTCACGTGACACAGGCAAGTGCAACATCTATTACTGCTGATATTGCTTTAAGTCCAACAGAAACTATTCAGAAAATATTCTATGTAAATGTAAATCTGCGTTCAACAATAACACCAAAACAAGTAGTGCATGAAACAGAAGATACAATTCTATCAGCTAATAGTTTAGTATTTAGTTACTCTCCTACTAGAAAAGATATAGTTAAAGTATTAGATAGTGATTTATATGAAGCATTAACATGCACTGGTTTATCTGCAAATGATTTACAATACGTGTTAATAACTGATAAACAATATAGACCAGTTATGGATATTGCACTAGAAACAACTGCTGTTGACAATAATGGTTATATCATTGATTTTAATCCTCTTGTTACTGGTTTCAGCGGAATTTCTACACAGCTTGTAAATACACAAACTGAACAATTACACATATTGACAGTCAGTGCTCAAGAAGATAAATCAAAGGGTATGGCAATAAATATAGAAAATGGAAATGAGTAATGGCTACTAAGCAATGTTTGTCATACATTGATTTTCTTGGCGCATCAGCATGTAATTTTACTTCGCGCTTCGGAAAAAATTACACAAACTATATTTGTGTATATGCATTAAGTGCAAAGAGATCGAGTGAATATCAGCACGATTTAGATGAAACTGTTATACACGATTTAACAGCACAACCATTAACAAGTTTTAATTGGAACAACATCACAAATCGTATAAAGTTCGCAGTAGCTGATTCTGACAATTATATGTGTTATAAATTTAAATTGTCAAATGTTAACACTGAATCTGATGATGAACCTGACGCACCATATAGTTATGAAGAATTGTTCAATGAGTGTGTATTAGATAATATGTATTCGTCTACTGCTATGCAATATAAGCACATTTATAGTGCATATTCTGAAATGACTCCTACGCCTATAGCAGGAATGGGTAAAACGACACAAGAATTAGCACTTAATAATTTTAAAACTACTAACAATCTTGCGTCAGATAAAGATTTTGTTCGTTCTGATTATTATAAATTTTTCGTACCAGAAACAGATGTTATTCATAATAGATCGATGCTAGAATTGTCAGATGGTGAATTAGCATCTGTCAGCAATAGATCTCATGATGTGTTCAATTGTCTATTGTATTGTATAAATCCATGTTACGATAATAAGATACGATACGATGTTTCGCATAATAGAATAAATCCATCTGGTTTTAATTCACGAGACGCTTTTCAAGCAGTTCCAATTTCTATTTGCACATATTCGCAAGATGTTTCTCTTGCTGGTAATAATATTCAGTTTGAACCAAACTTAAATGGAATTGTTACGGTAGAGTAATGGCAGTAGATTATAACAAATATCCTTGGTTGTGTCCGGCAATTCCTGAATATGAAGCAGGATGTGATCAGACAACTGCTGGTAATAGACCTTCTAGTGATACCAACTTAGCTACTGGTGTAACTATTGAAGGAGTTGACCTTTACGGCATTCCTTGCGTTTACTACTACGTTACTCATAACATTGCATACGATGTGCATTATGGAGAAGATCAGCTAGAGTGGATAGCAAGAGCATTTAACTTTAGAGGCTACGTAAAACAGATGCCTTCGAACGTTAGAACATATCAGTTAGAGGGTATTTGGGGCGAAGACCTTGTAGAAATGTATGTAGCAAACACAGCATTCAGATATTTTTCTACTTATGGTGGAGAAGATAGAAACACTCCAGAAGTCTACGATCAGATTATTCCACGAATCGGCGACATTATTTACATTCCAGCAAATAAGACTTTCTATGAAATTAGAAACGTGAATTACTATACTGAAGCATTTGGTGTAACTCCACACACTTATACGCTTAAGTTGAAAGTTTACAAAGATACAAAATGCACTATTTCAGCTGACAATCCTACACTCAAATTGACTGAATCTCGTCCATACGATCCTATCTACAATGTAGCTCCTTCTGCATTGTCAGCACAAGATCAGTATCACGATCCTCTACAATTGAATGATGAACTTCAGAATTTGGATAAGTCAAAAACTGTAGATACGTTCAATTATGTGTATGAAAATGACGCTTTGCAATAGTTTATTTTTTAATTATACTTGATATAAATATAACATAATAACTATTATTTTTAACTTAGTGAGGTGATAATATATGCCAATTCCAGGTACAAACGCAACAGGAACTCCAGACGCAATCGATTCTAGCGATTATGTCATGACCATCATTCGTGCTATCAGACGCTTTCCAGAAGCTCGTAAGCAGGAAGTAGAAGCAGAATTCAAGAAGCAGACTAAGGGTATGAAAGACGAAAAGCTCGCTCTTGAAAAGGCTTACAATAAGGGTTATATCGATGCTCTTGGAGATGTTAATTCGTTTATTACAACGACATCACGCGGTATTTAAGCTTTAAAACTTTGATACTAAAAAAGGCACATTTTAAAAGATGTGCCTTTTATTATATTTTTTACAACATAAAAACATGTGTGCTCAAACATGAGGGTAAATAAATGAGTAAATTACGGTTATAAAAACTGTGTATATGATAAATTCAACAAGTGTATCTGGCTTAAAGAAGTCGGTGAAACAGATTTCAAGAAATATCCATTTACATTTGACTATTATGCTCCTGATAGAACAGGAACATCTCCTTTAATCGACATTCATGGAAACAGAGTAGTTCGTAGAGTCGTCGATGATCGTACAAAACTTCAACCACTTATTGACGCAGGTGTAAAACTTTGCGAATCAGATTTAGGTGAAGTTACAAAATTCTTACATGAAAGATACGATGCTATAGCAGATGAAATTGAAACAACTGCTGATCAGTTCAGAATCTGTGTATACGATATTGAAACACAGACTTCATGTCCACAAAACAGAAGAGACATTGTAAAAGTCAAAAGAGTAGATACTGGTGAAGAACTCACTGGTGTTTTGAACGAACTCGATGACTTCATTCACACAAATGATTATTTGTGGTGGGATGAAGAAAAAGGCAAGTATGTAAAGTTCATGGAATCTTGCTTTTATATTTCTGAATTCCCAAAACCTTCTGAAGCAAAATATCCAATTAACGTTTTCACTTGTTATTCGACAGTCGATAAACAGACACACACATGGGGACTGTTCGATTACACGGGAAACGATCCACACGTTAATGATTATAGAAGTTTCGATGACGAATACGCAATGTTAACAGACTTTGTTAACTGGTTCCACAAACAAAAGTTCGACTTATTCACGGGTTGGAATACAGATGGATTCGACTTGGAATACATCATTCAAAGAATTAGAAATCTCGAAATTGAACGCGGAATCGCAACACAGTACACAAATAAAGATGGAGAACTAGAGTATAATTACAAGCTTACAAAGAAATTCTCTCCATTTAACAAGGAACCTTCTATTCGCCAAATCGTAGATAAGAAAGGTAAACCAACAGGTGATACTGCAATTTCTATTCAAGGCTTATACACAAACGACTATATGGCGATGTATAAGAAGTTCATCACTGACAGATTTAAGTCATTTGCATTGAACTATGTTTGCGACCAGGAAATTGGTGAAGGTAAGCTTGAATATCAAGGACAGATTTTTGAAACTTACAAACGCGACTGGAACCGATATGTTGAGTATAACGTTCAAGACGTTCTTTTGATTAAGAAACTTGACGATAAACGCAAGGTATTCGACATTGTTATTCCATACTGTACAGAATGTTTGATTACGCTTGATAAGTGTCAGTCAATGATTGCTGCAGTTGAAGGGTATATCTTGAAGTTCATGCATAAGAAGAATATTCGCATGAACGACATTGACCGTGGTAATAAACGCGACTGGTGGCATGAAACTGGCAAGTACAAAGTATTAGATAAAGACGGAAACATCACATATCAAAACTGCGATTATGAACGTGGTTTGTTAGATTTTGAAGATTTCGCAGTTAAAGCAGGTTATTGTTATGCATGTCCTGGTCGTTACAAATGGGTAATGTCAGGTGATATTCAGTCATCATATCCTCATCAGATTATGATGTATAACATTAGTCCTGAAGTCAAAGTTATCAATCCAACTAAAGAACAAATCGAATCAGGTGAAGTTATTCAGTCTGAAATCAATGGTGTTGGATTTAGAAGAACTGAAAGTGCACTTCTTCCAGATGTTATTAGACAGGTGTTCTCAGAAAGACTTGCAGCAAAGGCAGAACTTAAGAAAGCATTGCATGCTCATGACGATGTCATGGAAGTTTATTGGGATAAGAAGCAAAGATGTAAGAAGACAATCATTAACTCATGTTATGG
>AUXO012748478.1_pt1 | contig 11812 bp, 12 predicted proteins | sample 768731 | NCBI WGS metagenome assembly AUXO01 (sample SAMN02715735, study PRJNA202380) | gut metagenome | biome: sheep rumen | host: Ovis aries | place: New Zealand: Palmerston North | reverse complement strand
CAATCTCAGAAATGAGGCAATTGATGATGTCATTGATAAAATCGAATTAATTGATGAAATCACTTTAGATACAAAAGACGAGATTGAAACTGCAAGAGCTGCTTATAATAATTTAGCAGATGGTGATAAACCTTCTGTTACTAATTATTCCGATTTAGAACTTGCTGAAGCTAGATACGCTGAATTAGTGGCAGCGAAAGAAAAAGCGGATAAAGTAGTAGAAAAGATTAACGCAATTGGCGAAGTTAAATATCCAGATAGTCACGATGCTATTAATGATGCTAGAACTGCATATGATGCATTAACTAATGATGATGAAAGATATTATGTCACAAATTATTCAACATTAACTGCTGCTGAAACTGAATATAATAGACAAAAAGAATCAATTATTAATGTCATTATTGAATTAATTGATGGTATTGGAGAAGTTAAATATCCTGATAGTGAATTAGATATTGAATTTTGTAGAGAGCTCTGTGATCAAATACTAGAAAAAGATTTAACTTTAGTTACTAATTACGATACTTTAACTGCAGCAGAAGCTAAATATGAAGAATTAAAACAAGCTGGAGTTAAAAATGTTAAAGATCTAATTAATGCTATCGGTACATTAGAATATAACGATGCATGCAAAAATAGAATTGATGCAGCAAGAACTGCATATAATGCATTAACTGATGAACAAAAAGAATTAGTTACTAATTACGATACTTTAACTGCAGCAGAAGCTAAATATGAAGAATTAAAACAAGCTGGCGCTAAAAATGTTAAAGATTTAATTAATGCAATCGGTACATTAGAATATAGCGATGCATGCAAAAATAAAATTGATGCAGCAAGAACTGCATATGATGCATTAACTAATGAACAAAAAGCTTTAGTGGATAATCTTTATACTTTAACTCATAAAGAAGAAGTATATAACCGCGCTAAAGCAGTAGTCGATAAAATTAATAAAATTGGCGAAGTCGGTTTAGATAGTGGTGAAGCAATTAAAACATCTACAGAAAATTATGAAAGCTTAACTGAAGAAGAAAAACAATTAATCGCCGCTCAATACAATACATTAGTGAATAAAAACCAAACCTATGACCGATTAGTAGAAAGTCATAGAAACGGAATCATTACTGCGATTGTATTAGGTTCTGTTGGTGGATTCATCTTATTACTTGTCGGTATTTATTTCCTTATGATGTTTGTATTTAACAAATGGATTAAAAAAGAAGATAAAGCCGTTAGAGTAATTAAATTATGGAAGAAGAAAGATGGTAGTAGATTATTAATCGCTTTGCCAATTAAATTCACTTCTAGAAATGATGAAGAAATCTTTAAAACAAAAGAAGAAGCTTTAAAATAAAAATATATGAATAAAGGGGCTGTTAAGCTACCTAGGCTCTATTAACCAAAGTGGGGGATTAGTGGGGAGTTCCCATAAAACCATCCACTAGAGTGAGGAGCAAAATAAAAGAGGGATTCGTCCCTCTTTTATGATGGTTATTTGTTATATAAATACATCAATAAGCATCTTTTTCTAAAACGTTGTTATTGAAAATTGTGGCTTTAAATTTATCACTCAAGAAATACTTGAGCATCTTTCATCATTTAAACCTGAGCCCGTAACGATAAATCACTACGAATTAAATAAATAAAAAGTTTTTGAAATCTTGCGCACTAATAGCAATTAAAAAATTCCAGCGACTGCTGGAACTTTTCAATATGTTTTTAGAATACAGTCTTATTCTTACCGGTATTTTTACCAGAATACATTCTCTTATCAGCGAGCTCAACCCACTTTTCAAGACTGACACCTTCAGAATAGTGCTCTGCCCCGATAGTGATAGTAAGACTAACTGCGTTACCTGCGAATTCGAAAGGCTCTTTTTCAATGTTCTTTCTAAATTTTTCTAAGGCATTGAAACTAGATCCTTGACCATCATCTTCTAAAACGACGACGAATTCCTCACCACCATATCTACAAATAAAGGCTCCTTGTAATGATTCATTAGCGATCTTAGCAACCCTTTTTAAGACGTTATCTCCAGCAACATGCCCGTAGGTATCGTTGATTTTCTTGAAGTTATCGATATCGAATAAAGCTAAAACTTTATTAGCTTTATTTTTTTCTTCATCGAAGAAATCATACAAACCATAACGGTTGCTAATTTGAGTTAATTCATCGATTCTAGATTCATTCATAATCTTCTTTTCTAGAGAGAAAGCATATTTTAAGAAGATAATCATATAACTGGCGACCATCGCAAATGCTGCTACACAATGGAACATAAACAATGTCATTTCTAACCATCCATCAATTTTATATTTTGTCGGGAACCTAATATCGAGGATATATAAAACTATATAAATAGACAGTGATAATGCGACCCAGACCATTGAGCCTTTTAAATTTCTAGCTTTACTGAAATATGTCGTAAAGAAAGAGACTACGCACAATCCTATTAGATATAAATAGAATCCACTTCCAAATCCAACCATACGCGTTGAGTAGAAAACCACAGCGAAAAATGTATTTCCGCATGCTAGAGCGTAATAATAATATTTTCCTTTTTTGATTATCAAGAAGAATGCTAGATAAAGAACTATAGCAGCTATATTAAGATAAATTAAATCGTTAATTCTGGCGACTATAAAAAGGATTAAATAGAAAATATGAGCAAGCAAATAAGTTAGATTTGCAATATAGCAAGTCTTTTTAACTAACTGCATTTTATAAGTTAAATCCGTTTTAAATTCCACGATCTATTATCCCTCGCTAACATACGAAAAATTTTATAATAGCCTAATCTTATTATAAATGAAATTTTTTAAAGTTAAAACCCATTTATACACGCTTTTATTATTTATAGTAAAAATTTGTACTATTTTTATTTTATATACAATAACTGTTTAAATAATTCTCAATTTGCTTATTGACTAATTGAGCAACAGTAATTAAAGAAAAATAGTTGTCTATAAGCTTATCCATACCCTTTAAAACATCATCAAAAACTGTTATTTCATCTTGGCTTTTAAACATGTTATTTTCCGATATAAAAAGAATATCTTTCAAAGTTATCTTTTCAGGAGAACAAGAGAGTTTATAGCCTCCTAAATTACCTCTATTTCCTATTAACAAATCACTATTTTTATAAAGAATAACAATTTGCTCTAAAAATTTCTTAGAGACATCTTTTCTCTTTACTATATCATTTAAGGATATAAATCCATCGTCATAATGTTCGCCTAAATCAATAAACTTTTTGATTGCAGTTAAACTTTTCGATGATAATTTCACTTTATTTCCTCCAATAATGAGGATGAATTACTAAGAATATATACCAGTGTTATAATGTTGTAAACCTATTAAACATATAGGAATAGTAAAAGAGGCATATTAAATGAATGTTTACAACAGTATCTTAGATACAATCGGCAACACTCCCCTTGTCGAATTAAAAAGGATTGAGGAGAAGTACAATTTAAAAGCGAAAATCTTGGCTAAGGTTGAGTCTTTCAACCCCGCAGGCAGCGTCAAAGATAGAATTGCTAAAGCTATGATTGACGATGCTGAACAAAGAGGTTTAATTACCAAAGACACCATCTTAATCGAACCTACTAGTGGCAATACTGGTATCGGTTTAAGTATGGTCGCTGCTTCCAAAGGTTTAAAAATAATCTTAACAATGCCTGAAACCATGTCTATTGAAAGAAGAAACCTTTTGAAGGCTTACGGCGCAGAATTAGTCTTAACCGATGGTAGCAAAGGTATGAAAGGTGCTATTGCTAAAGCCGAGGAATTAGCCAAGGAATATCCTAACGCTTTCATTCCTTCCCAATTCACCAATATGGCTAACCCTAGAATTCACTATTTAACTACCGGACCTGAAATCTTAAAAGACAGCGAAGGTAAAGTCGATTATTTAGTCGCCGGTGTAGGAACTGGTGGGACTCTTTCTGGAACTGGTAAGTTCTTAAAAGAAAATATCCCTGGATTCAAGGTCGTAGCTGTTGAACCTGAGACCTCCCCTGTTTTATCTAAAGGTGTTGCAGGTCCTCACAAGATCCAAGGTATCGGTGCAGGATTTATTCCTCAAACTTTAGATTCTTCCATCTATGATGAAATCATCACTGTCGCTAATGAAGAAGCTTTTGAAAAAGGACGTGAATCTGCTAGAACTGAAGGCATATTAATCGGTATTTCTTCTGGAGCGGCTTTAAGTGCAGCTATCAAATTAGCCCAAAGAGAGGAAAATGCTAATAAGACAATCGTAGTTATCTTCCCTGATAATGGTGAGAGATATCTCTCTACCGCAATGTTCAGCGAATAATAAAAAAAGGATTGATTGGTCAGAATCAATCCTTTTCTATTCTGTTGTAATTTATATATTTCTTTCCTTGTTTACTAATTGATTCAACTGCCAAATACCACAAATTCGATCATAAATAAAATACAATCCTTATTGCTCAATGTAAGCATTTTTTTGCGTATATTAAATTAATGATAATTAAATAAGCTATAACCTAAATTTATCGTCATTTAACAATAATAGCGATAATTAATTTTGATATTTAAGAAAACTTTTTATGCGATAGAATTGAAAAGAGACTATACTGAGTTTATGAGGCTTTAATTATGGAAGAAACATATATTGTTGAAACCCACAATCTTACCAAGACCTACTCTGGCAGAAATGTCGTAAACAATGTGAACATGCACATTAAAAAAGGTTCTATTTACGGGTTTGTTGGAGAAAACGGCAGCGGTAAAACAACTATTATGAGATTGATAATGGGTCTTTCTATCCCCAGTAAAGGAGACTATTCCCTTTTTGGTGTCGATTGGAAAAAATCAGAAATTTACAAAATTAGAAAGAACATATCTGCAATTGTTGAAACCCCTTCTTTGGTCGTTTCAATGAACGCATACGACAATTTGAAATACGCTTGCTATTATTGCGGTATCAAAGATTTAAGTATTATCGAACCGACATTGAAAAAAGTCGGCCTAGATAACGTACCTAAAAACAAAAAAGTAAAAAACTTCTCTCTAGGCATGAGACAGAGATTGGGTATTGCCGTTCTTTTACTTAGCTCACCTAAATTACTTCTTTTAGATGAACCTATGAACGGATTAGATCCTGAAGGAATAAAAGAAGTTAGAGATATCATCTACGATTTAAATAAACAAGGAATCACTATCTTAATTTCTTCGCATATCTTATCGGAATTAGAGAAAGTCGCTACAGACTGGGGATTTATATCCCATGGTAATTTATTAGAAGAAATAAGCTCTCAAGAATTAAATGACAAATGTGCTAAATCTATTGAAGTAGGTTACCACGATGGCAACAAATTAGAAGAAGCCATTAAAAAAATTGGTATTTCTAATTATAAAAACTCTTCTAATTCCTCATTTAGAATTTTCGATGACATTAAACCTTTGGATTTATTAAACAAATTAAAAAGTGAAGGTGTAGAAATCGAAGATATTAATACCTCCCACGGTTCTGTTGAAGAATATTACTTCGATTTAGTTAGAAACGGAGGTAACAACAATGAGTAACGTATTAAAAAGTTCGATATTTAAACTTCTCAGAGATAGAACCTTCCACGTAACTCTAATCGTAGGAGGAATCTTAGCAGTTCTAATTTCTCTTATCTACTATATCATCGATTTATCTTTATCAACTCAAACTAACGGGCCTATTCACGCTATGGCGACTGGATCTAACATGTTGTTAAATTCTGTCTCCCCGGTTCAAAATTTCGGCATTGCTATACCCATTAATTTAATTAACATAATAGTAGCTGAATTCACTTACGGTACTATTAGAAATAAAGTAATAGTAGGTTATCGAAAAACTCAGGTTTACTTTGGCTTATTCATCGTAGGATTAATCTTCTCCTTGACTTTAGCATTCTTCTACGTTGGTTTTTCTGTAGCTCTAGGTTGTATCTTTGGAGGATTCAATCCTAGTGGTTCTTATACTTCTTTAGTTAGAAATCTTTCTGGGGCGGCTATAGCTGAATACATCGGTATGGCTATTTGCGTCTATATCTTTATAACTTCCTTAGCTTTGTTCTTCGCTACAGTTTTCAGACATGTTGGAGGGGCGATTACTGTCAACATCTTAGTCCTCATCTTCTTCATGATTTTACCTATAATCTTCTTAGCAACTTTCTCTTCTGATGAAGAAGTAAGAAATGCTGCTAACGCTGTTAAATGGTTCGATCCTATTTTCTATCAATCAATCACAGTCAACTTAGCTTTAGCTTCTTTAGTTGCCTTTGATCAAGATGCCAACTTCGTAGCGGGTATTATTTCACCTCTAATTTACGCGGCTATATTCTTCTTCCTAGGCATGTACATCTTCGCTCATAGAGATTTGAAATAATAAGCTAACCTTCAAGAGTCCTTGAAGGTTTTTTGTTGCTATTTATTTGTAAAAATTGAAATTTTATTTATATTTATAAATAGATATGACTTATGAACGTCGAAATATATTACCACTCAAAAAGAGGCAGCACTAAAATAATCGCTGAAGAAATCGCTTCTACTCTTTTTAAAAGAGCTCTAGATGTTGTAGAGTCAACTCCTATAAACGAGCCTTTAGATATGTTATTTTTAGGTTGCTCTAAATACATGAATAACCTTCCTAAAGAAATGAAAAATTTCATTGAAAATATCAACGTCAATAAAGTTAAAGTTTGCGCTATATTTTCCACTTCCTCTAATTCTAAAAACGCTCTGCCCCTATTAAAACTCGCTTTAGAAAATAGAGGTTTAAGCGTCATAGATGAGACTTTTTCTTGCTTAGGAAAAGGACTCCTTTTCAAGAAAAATCACCCTGATGAAGAAGATAAAAATAACGCTAGAAATTACGCTAAAAGAGTAATTTCACTTTATTTCTCTCTAGATGGAGAAAAAGACAAGGAAATCATCTTTTAAAATTATTTAAAGTAAACTTCAAATTCTTGATTTAAAGGGTTATTGTATTGTAATATATACAAGATGTCTAAAAGCATTGATTTTTATATTTAGAAGGAATTAATAATGAAAAAAGTATTAGATAAAATCTGGGAATGGATCAAATCTACCGCTTGGTTCCAAGTCGTCTTAATCGTCGGTGTCGTCGTTGGTATCGTCTTATCCATTCAACCTATCGCTAGAGCAATTCAAAATGGTAACGCTGAAGCTGAATTGCCTAAATATTACAGAAACAATCGTATTTCTTACAAAGAATTAATTAACAAGATTGGTAATTTAGATACTGCTGATGGTAAGGGATTTGCTGTCATGTTTGGTACTGGTAACAATACCGATACTTATGAAAAAGGTATCAAAGAATATGAATCTTATTCTGGTTCAGTTCCTATCTACTATTTCAACGCTGGTGTTACTGATGCTAATAAATCTGAATATAATGCAGATGAACAATGGTTCAATTATTATAAAGTTGAAGATAATCAAATTTCCGGCTTAAACAAAATCTTCGCTAAAGTTTACGAAGAATGGAAATTCTACATCGCTCAAGATATCGGTGATGAAGTTGAACAAACTGCTGATTACCCTTCAGTCTTCGCTTCCTCTTACACCTTAGTTTGGTTTACTAGAACTTCAGCTATGGATGCTATTGTTAAACAATACAACGAGGATGAAAACTTCTCTTATAACGATGAATTGAAGACTAAATACAATTATCACGTCGGTAAAGTCTACTGCACTTTAAGTAGTTCCACTACCGCTACTGACTTAACTAAGTTCTTCAAGTCACTAGAAATTCCTAATAACGACTAAAAATTAAAGTTCGCAAGCGCGAACTTTTTTCGTATTTATTTTTTGAATTTTTCTTTCATAGCTTTTAAAACAGGAGTTGGAACTAAATTGGAAACATCCCCTCCTAGAGAGAAGATTTCTTTAACTCTAGTTGAAGAGACAAAGGAGAATTCTTGCTTAGCGAATAAGAAGACTATTTCAATATCAGGGGCTAAATAAGAACACACTTGGGAAAACTGAACTTCATATTCGTAATCAGTAACCATTCTCAATCCTCTTATAATCGCTTTGGCATTTAATTTTTGCGCCTGCTTAGCAATCAACCCTTCACCTTTAACAACTTCAATTTTAGGATTGTCTTTAAAGACTTCTTTAGCAATTTCAATTCTCTCATCTAAAGAGAACAAACAATTCTTTTCATAATTAGAAGCGACTACAAAATAGATTTTATCGAAGATTGAAGCGGCTCTAGAGGCGATATCGACATGCCCGTAAGTCATCGGATCAAACGATCCAGGATAAATAGCAGTTTTCATTGTTCACTTCCTTTCTTATATATACCTACTCGCTTATATGAATAAGAATAAGTTTTTAATTTGTACCCTTCTATAGGATCTAATTTCTTTTCTTGTTCGAAAATGATTATAGAATTATTCTCTAGTAAACCATTTTCTTCCAACAAAGAAAGAACTTCCTTATTAACATCCATATTATAAGGCGGATCGATAAAAATGTAATTAAATTTAATCTTTTGAGAAGATAGTCTTCTTATGCCGGTTTTGTAATCTGAATTGATTGTAATAACTTTATCTTTGATTTTAAAAATCTCCGCAGTCTTATTAATCGCATCTAGGCATTTCTTCTGTTTATCTATGAAATACGCTTTTTCTCCTCCTCGAGATATAGCTTCTATTCCATAGGCTCCAGTCCCACAAAAGACATCTAAAATATTCCCACTGACTTTTTCTCCTAGAGCGGAAAAGATAGATTTTCTCACAATCTCTTGAGTAGGGCGTACACCTTCTAAAGATGGGACTACTATGCTTCTAGATTTAAATTCCCCTCCGACAATTTTAATCTTTATCATACTAATTTCCTCAAGAGTTCATCTTCGAATATATTCTTGATTCTCTTAATCTTGTTATAGGCGTTATTGTATTCAATAACTATAGGCAATTTATTAATTTCATCGTTGATCTTCTTATATTCTTTAAGGAGATTTTCTCTTTCGCTATCTGAAGAAATTAAATAATTTGAAGATAGTTTATCCTCGATATCTTTCTTGATTTTTACTAACTTTAAAAGCTCTTCGTCCTTCTCTAATTTTAAATCGAGTTCTTTGAGATTTTTATATTCGTCAGAGTTGATAAATTCTTCTTGATATTCTTCTAATTTTTTTTGAAATCTTTCTTCCATAAAATAATGTAGTTTCTTTGTATATTATACACTTTTATGGTATATTTCTAGACGGAGTTAATATATTTGCAGACATGTTTAAAATTTTTGATGATAAAACTAAAATCTTGAGAACCAAATGTAAGGAAGTTCCTCTTCCCTATACAAAAGAAGATAAAGAGACATTGAAAGAAATGGCTGAATATTTGAAATTGTCTCAAGATGAAGAATACGCTAGTGAACATAATATTCAAGCTGGCGTAGGCTTAGCTGCTCCACAAATTGGTTTAGATAAAAGAATGCTAGCTATCTATTTAAAAGATGGTGATAGCACTTATAAATTCGGTCTTATCAATCCTAAAGTTTTAAGAACCTCCGTCAAGAAAGCTTATTTAAGAGGAGGTGAAGGTTGCCTTTCAGTCAAACAAGCTCACCAAGGTTTAGTAATGCGCTATTACAAAATAGTTGTCGAAGCTTTCGATGTCTTTGAAGACAAAGATATTACTATTACCGCTTATGGTTATTTAGCAATCTGCTTACAACACGAACTAGATCATCTAGATGGTGTTCTCTATTACGACCACATCAAGCCTAAAGACCCATTCTTTATCGAATCAGGCGCAATCGAAGTATAACTTATTATTTTATTTGATTATTTTTTAATTATAGATTATTATTTTTTTGAAGGCGTACAATTTATTTACGTGTAAAAAAGCAAATATGTTTTTATGAGGTTTTAAATGTATGGAAAACAATTCTTTTAACAACAAACTTCCCTCAATTAAGGTTTACGCTTTAGGAGGCTTAGGAGAAGTTGGTAAAAACACTTATTGCATCGAATCTGATTCTTCTTTAATCATGATTGATGCCGGTGTTAAATTCGCGGAAGCGGATATGCCTGGTGTAAACTATGTCATTCCTGATTACACTAGACTTAAAGAGCAACAAGGTAAAATCAAAGCTCTATTTATCACTCATGGTCACGAAGATCACATTGGTGGCATCCCCTTTTTGCTTCAACAGGTCGACATTCCTGTCATTTACGCCCCTAAACTTGCTATTGCTTTAATTAAGCATAAATTAGAAGAATTAAAACATTCATTTTCCTCTACAAAATTAGTGGAATACGATGATGATTCTCTTATTACTAGTGGAGATTTTAAAGTCTCATTTTTCCACGTCACTCACTCCATACCAGATTCTTATGGAATCTGCGTTGAGACTAGCCAAGGTAGAATCGTACACTCAGGCGATTTTAAAATCGATTTAACTCCTATTGATCACGATATCGATTTATCTAAGATAGTTGAGCTAGGTAACAAAGGTGTCGATCTATTTTTAGCTGACTCCACCAACGCGGAAAAAGAAGGTTATACTCCTTCTGAAAAATCTGTTATTAAATCTATCAACGATATTTTTAGATCTGCCCCCGGCAGATTGATTATCGCCACCTTCTCTTCTAATATCTCTCGTATAAGACAAATCTGTGAAGCCGCTATTAAGTACAACAGAAAGATTGCAATATTCGGAAGAAGTATGGAATCTAACGTTCAAGCAGCTAGAGATTTCGGATATATCAATATCCCTGATTCCTCTTTAATTAAGCCTGAGGAATTAAGAAAAACAAGCCCTGCTGAAACTTTGATTTTATGCACCGGTTCTCAAGGGGAACCTTTAGCAGCTCTATCTAGAATCGCTAATAATCAACATCGACAAATCAAAATCACTCCCGGTGATACTGTCGTCTTCTCTTCTTCCCCTATTCCCGGAAATAACGGCGCAATCAATTCTGTAGTTAACCAATTAACTAGGGATGGAGCAACCGTTTTAACTAATTCAGTCTTAAATCAACTCCACGCCTCGGGTCACCCTTGCCGTCAAGAATTGAGATTGATGCAAAAATTAATTAGGCCTAAGAACTTCATGCCTATTCACGGTGAGTATCACATGCTTAGATTGCACGGAGATGTCGCCGTCCAATGTGGATTATCTAACGATCACATTTTCATTTGCGATAATGGCGATGTAGTTAACTTACAAAATCACAATTGTTTCAAAGGTGAAAAAGTTCACGCTGATGTTCAATATCTTGATACGGTTGAATCTAATGGTATTTCTACTAAAGTCATTAAAGAGAGAAAGATTCTTTCTCAAGATGGTATAGTTACTATTACTATTCCAATTTTAAACAAGAACAAATTAATTTCTATTCCTCATATTTACACTAGAGGCTTCTCATATTTCACATCTATAAATTCCGCTCCTATTCAAACTGCGGCGAATAACATTAAAATAGAAATTGAAAAATATATCTCTACTATCGATTGGAAAGAAGATGTCTTAAAGAAGAATGTCGAATTGTATTTGCAAGATTTTTTCTACAAATTAACTCATAGACATCCGATGATTATCACTAATATTTTGAATGCCTAACAAATTAATTCTCGCCTCTAAATCCCCTCGTAGAAAAGAATTATTAATGAGGATTTATCCTCATCATTTTGATATTATTCCATCAAATATCGATGAAAGTGAAATTAAATATCCTTCTAACGAATTATCAGCATATTGCATTTCTTATAAGAAAGGTGAAGATATTTCTTCCAAATATAAAGATGCTTATGTCTTATGCGCTGATAC
>AUXO015701307.1_pt1 | contig 11814 bp, 11 predicted proteins | sample 768731 | NCBI WGS metagenome assembly AUXO01 (sample SAMN02715735, study PRJNA202380) | gut metagenome | biome: sheep rumen | host: Ovis aries | place: New Zealand: Palmerston North | reverse complement strand
GGGTTGGTTATCTCGGCAGTTCCCTTGTTGGCGCTGCCGTCCTGCATCCAGTGGTATGCAAAGCCGATGCGGATGTTCTCCTTAGGGCTGTACTGTGTACCTATTGCCAGGTAGCCGGGTATGTCGTCGGCGACTTTCTTGCCGTCGGCGTATGCCGCGAGGGTGTGACTGTAGTTGGGGTTGGAGGGATCGACGAGTGTCTGTGTGTACTCGTTCATATCGGTGGTGTTCTTCATGCGTATCTTGGTCTTGAACTCGTACTTGGCTGCAAGGTTCCAGTGCTTGTTGATGGCCCAGTGGATACCGAGTATTGGGGTCACGCCGAAGCCTGTCTGGTCGCAGTTCATGCTGAGGGTGGTGTTGCGTCCATTGACATTGACGGTCTGACCTGCGAGTTCCTGGGTTCCGCTCTGTGTGGCGTATGTGTAGTTGTTGCCACCGTCGGTGCTGTACATGACGTCCTGGACGTAGCCGTTGTAGTTGCCTGTGGCATATACGCCGCGGATGCCGGCAAAGAGGGCGAGGTTGTCAAGGACCTTGTATGTGGCACCGACCTGCAGGCCGAACATATAGTTGCTGCCCTTCATGTAGGCTGTGTTGCTGAAACGGTAGTTGTCGGAGAACATCTGGCGTGCCCTGGCGGTGGCTGATGCCTGATCCATTCCGGCGGCCATGAGCTGCGGTACCACAGCGCCAATGTAGGCTGGGGCTACGTTGGCATAGAGGTTGCCTGCGTACAGGGCTTCGAAGGAGCCTATGCCTTGCTCGAACTCACATGCTCCGCCGCCGCCTACGACGGCAAGCTGGCCGTTGATGCTCCATTTCTTGCCACTGTTGTAGCTGAAGCCGATTGCCGGTATCACGGGGGCAAAGGCGCGACCTTCGTAACGGTGTGTATCTGACCCATAGTTCTTGGGATTGTAAACGAAGAGCGGAAAGGTGGTGGTCACGTTGCGCTGCTGTATGGCGCTTTGGTTGTGTATGCTGAAGTGCCAGCCCTTGGTCAGGAATGCGCTGCCGGCGGGGTTGGCGTGCATTGCAGTGAGTGTTACGTTGGCATCCTGGGTAAAGAAACGCAGGAAGTGTGCATTGACGTTGGTGTTTGTGTTGAGGCCTCCTGCCATGGCAGTGCCACATGCCAGCACTGTAGCCAGCGACATGATGATGTTTTTTCTCATATTTTTACACTTTTGTGCTTGTTTGCGCTGCAAAGGTAACACTTTTTAATATTCTGTGCAAGTATTTTTCTCTTTTTTGCACACAAGACGGCATGTTCGTGCATAATACCGGAAGGCTTAGTACCTGCAGGGGCCGGGACATACATTATATATATGCGGAGGGGATATGAAAACAGCCCTGACCGTATAGGGCCAGGGCTGTATCTCTGTATTGTGCGGATGTGTTACTTCTTGGCTTTGGCTGCCTTGGCTTTTGCCTTCTCGGCCTTGGCCTTGGCCTTTGCCTTGGCGGCATCGTACTTCTTCCAGAGGTTCTTCTTGGCACAGAGTGCTTTCTGTGACTCGGTGTAGGCTGCGGCTGCGGCCTCTACCTGTGCTTCCTGCTCTGCCGGTGCATAGGCGTGGCGGTATCCCTTAATCTGGTTCCACGCTCCGCGTGTGAAGTCGGGGAATGCCACTGCTGCGCAGTTGTTGTCCATAGAGAGTGTGCCGAGCTCGGCAAGGCAGCACCACTCTGCGAGGTCGTATACATCCATGTCGAGCGGGAGGCCGTTCTGCAGGCAGTATACGAGGCGTGCGTCCATGAAGAAGTCCATGCCGCCGTGACCGCCGACCTTCTGTGCCATCTCACCGTACTTCTTGATGATGGGGTGCTGGTACTTGGCCATGAGGGCGTCCTGCTCGGCCTGTGGCAGGAAGCCGTGGCTGGAGAGGTCGTCTACCTTGGGTGCGACGCCGCTGGCTGCAAGCTGGCTCTTGTCGAGGGCGAAATGCTGCTCGGGGTACTTGGTGGCATAGCCCTTGGTACCGGTAAGCTTGAACAGGCGGTTGTAGGGCTGCGGATTCATCACGTTGTGCTGAATCTCGACTACCTTGCCGTTGGCTGTACGCATGAGGGTCGTGGTCTGGTCACCGTTGCGGAACTCGGGGCAGTCCTTGCCTGTCTTGTTCTTGACCCATTCGCGGCCGTGGGCGCTCTTGGTATCCATTGCCACGAGGGTGGTGAAACGGTCGCCGCGGTGGATGTCCATGCACTGTGCCACGGGGCCGAGGCCGTGTGTGGCGTATACGTCACCGCGGTTGTCGCGGTTGTACTTCATGCGCCAGCCAAGCTTGGCCTGGTCTGGATCGGCCGGATTGTGCCAGTAGTAGTCCCAGAAGTCGTCGAGGTTGTGGATGTAGGCTCCCTCGCCACGGAGTACTTCGCCGAAGACGCCGTGCTGTGCCATGTTGAGTGCGTTGAGCTCGTACCAGTCGTAGCAGCAGTTCTCGAGTATCATGCAGTGCTTGCGTGTCTTCTCGCTAAGGTTGACCAGCTCCCAGCACTGCTCGAGGTTCATGGCACTGGGTACCTCGATGGCTGTATGCTTGCCGTTCTCGAGGGCGCACTTGGCTACGGGGAAGTGGTGATCCCAGTCGGTGGCTACGTATACGAGGTCGATGTCTGCACGCTTGCAGAGTTCCTCGTAGCCTTTCTCTCCGCTGTAGATGGCTGCGGGGGGAAGACCACGCTCGCGCAGGAAGCGCTGGCATGCCTCGGCGCGTGCCTCGACATAGTCGCAGAGTGCGACAATCTGCACACCGGGAATGTAGGTGAAGCGCTCGACGGCACCGGGACCGCGCATACCGAGACCTACGAATGCCACACGGACGGTCTGCAGCTTGGGTGCCGTAAGTCCGAGTACGTTGGTCTGTCCGGCGGGACGCTGTGGTGTGTCAATGACGATTGTTCCCTTGTCCCAATGCCACTTGGTACTGGGAGAGGTTGACTGTGCCGATGCCATGATGGTCATGCATGACAGGAGCACGGCAAAAATTCCTCTGAATTTCATAAGATTTGTTTAATTAAGTTAATATAGTTTAGTTCTGTTCTTCCTTAGTGCATAGAACGGGACAAAGTTAATGATTTTATGGTTAAGTTCCAAGTATATTGATGAGAGAATGGATTATTTTTTTTATCTTTGTGCCTGAATTATGGAGCATAAGCGCGAGTTACTTCTGGGTAAATCCCTGACGGACCTGACGGAGATCACGGGGAGGCTGAATCTGCCTGGCTTTACTGCGAGGCAGATGATGGACTGGCTCTATGGAAAGGGTGTGAGCGACATCATGGAGATGACGAACCTGAGCCGCAGGGCTCGCGAACTGCTTGCAGAGCGGTATGAGGTGGGTCTCATGCAGTATGCAGACTGCCGGTGCAGCGTGGACGGCACGGTCAAATACCTGTTTCCCACGAGCATAGAGGGAGAGACCGTGGAGTGTGTGTACATTCCTGAAGGGGAGCGTGCCACACTGTGTGTGTCGTGCCAGGCCGGCTGCCGCATGGGGTGCAGGTTCTGCATGACGGGGCGGCAGGGGTTCAACGGAAACCTGACGGCCGGTGACATCCTGAACCAGATATATGCCCTGCCTGAACGGGACTGCCTGACGAACATAGTGTTCATGGGACAGGGTGAGCCGCTGGACAACGTGGATGCCGTGCTGCGTGCGACGGAGCTGCTGACCGACCCGCTGGGATGGGGATGGAGCCCGAAGCGTATTACGGTGAGCACGGTGGGGGTGCGCAATGGATTGTTGCGCTTCCTGGACGAGAGCATGTGTCACCTGGCTGTATCGCTGCACAATCCTTTTCCTGACGAACGCAGGATGATGATGCCTGCCGAGGGCGGATACAGCCTGACGGAGTTCCTGCCGTTGCTGAAGGAGAGGGACTGGAGCCACCAGCGTCGTGTCAGCTTTGAGTACATAGTGTTTTCGGGCCTGAACGACACGGAGCGCCATGCAAGGGAGCTGGTAAGGCTGCTGGGGCAGATGGAGTGCCGTGTGAACCTGATCCGATTCCATAAGATTCCTGACGCGCCCTATGGTACTACGGACGAGGAGCGGATAGTGTGGATGCGTGACTTCCTGACGAGGCATGGCGTCACTGCAACGATCCGTGCAAGCCGCGGACAGGATATATGGGCTGCGTGTGGTCTTTTGAATACTAAACATAAACTGAATGGGAATGCGTAAGACGTTGTTGACATTGTTACTCGGTGCGGTCGTGCTGGCGGGATGCACGAAGGAGAATCTGTTCCCTGTGGCGAGCGGACGGCCGTATGAGGTGCTGGTGGTCATGGACAGCGTGGAGTGGAATGCTCCCCATGGCCGTGCATTGTTTGACGTGCTGGACACGGATGTGCCCATGTTGCCCCAGAGCGAGCGTAGCTTCCGTATCTCGCAGACGGAGAGGAAGGACTTTGACAGGGTGCTGAACATCTTCAGAAACATCATTATCGTGAATATAGACGAGCGTCAGTTTACGAAGACGAAGATGAAGTTCACGCGTGACAAGTATGCCATGGAGCAGATAGTGCTGACCATAAACTCGCCAAGCAGGGAGGAGTTCAGGGTGTTCTGCACTGACCATAGGGAGGAGATCGTGGATTTCCTGGTGAAGATGGAGATGAACCGTCTGCTGGTGGAGCTGAAGAAGAAGTTCAGCAAGAAGACCTTTGACCTGGCGAAGCAGATTTTCGGGTGTGAGATGTATGCTCCTGACGAGCTGACGAGCTACAAGAAGGGGAAGGATTTCCTGTGGACGACGAACAACACGGCCACGGGGCTTGAGAGCATTGTGATGTACTCGTTCCCGTATGACGGTCCGGAGTCGTTCAACAAGGAGTACCTGTGTGCCAAGCGTGACAGCGTGATGAAGGTGAACCTGCCTGGAGAGAAGCCTGGCATGTATATGCAGACGGACACGTTGTGTACCGTGGTCAAGCCTATTGCGGTGCATGGAAAGTATGCCATGGAGATGCGCGGACTGTGGTTCATGCGCAATGACTGCATGGGAGGGCCGTACGTGAGTCATGCGCGTGTGGATACCGAGGCTAACCGAGTGGTGGTGGTAGAGGGATTCGTTTATGCGCCTGAGAAGATGAAGCGTGGCCTGATACGCCGCCTGGAGGGCTCGCTGTATACGCTGAGGCTGCCGGAGGAGCAGTTTGTGGTGGCTATAACGCCGACGATAGAGGAGGATTCTGAAAAAACAGACAAATAGTATTATGAAGATATGTATTGGATTTGCTGCCTGTGACGACTGGGGCAAGGGTATCCTGGAGAAGGCTTTTGAGGACATCTTGCTTGACGAGATTGTCGACAAGAAGATTTACGAAAGCAGTGGCGACGATGCCGTGAACGAGGCTTATGATGACTGGGAGGCCGGTAATACGGATGCCATAGTGGTGGTGCAGCCTGAGGGCTGCAGGAACATGAATCCCGCACAGTTGCGCGGCATGGATATGCTGCTATGGGACGGCTTGCGCATGGCTTTCGTGACGGAAGGCGAGGATGTGGAGGAGCAGGAGGCTATGCTGCGTGAGACGCTGCGCCGCGAGTTTGACATCGACAACCCGCGTATTACGGACAAAGTGGACGAGGAGAACCTGACGGTCTACGATGCCATCCTGGTGAAGGACTGCGTGGCTGGCATGAATGAGTTCATGCGCCTGACGGAAAACCGCGGTGTGGCATACACTACGGGGCGTGAACTGATATGTACGAGTCCTATGAATGAGCAGAGCCTGCACGAGTGTATATACATGGCCAAGGATATCCTGGCTGCGAGGAAGCGATGGGACGATGCCCATGCCAACCCATTGCCGAAGCTGTACATGGACAAGCGTGAGGATAACAGGCGGCAGCCGAAACCATTCCCACCTTTCAACGAGGAGCAATGAGACTGACGGACAGGGTTCGCAAGACGCAGAAGAGCCGTGATACGGAGGGGCCGTTTGAGCTGTACGTGACTCGTACTCCGGGGTATCTGTGGGCTGTGGCGTTTGAGAGGCTGGGTGTACATCCGGTTGCGGTTACGCTGATGAGTATCGTGATAGGTTCCGCGAGCGGCTGGTTCTTCTACAGCACGGACGTGCGTGTAAACGCGATAGGCATGCTGCTGCTGGTGTGGGCGAACTGGTATGACTGTGCCGATGGACAACTGGCGAGGATGACGGGAAAGAGGACCATGGTAGGCCGCATCCTGGACGGGTTTGCCGGGGATGTATGGTTTTTCTTCATCTATCTGTTTCTCTGCCTGAGGCTGCAGCAGGAATGGGGCTGGGGGGTGTGGCTACTGGGTGCATGGAGCGGCCTGCACTGCCATTGCCGACAGTGTGCCATAGGTGACTACTACCGTAACGTACACATGTACTTTGAACTGGGTAGGGAACGGGCGGAACTGGATGAGTCTCCGGTCCTGCAAAAACAATACGATGCCTTGAGATGGAGCCGGGAGGAATGGTTCCGGAAGCTGTACCTGTTCTTTTATATAAGGTATACAAGAGGACAGGAGGCTCAGGCTCCGGCCGTAGTGCGGATGAAGCGCTCGTTGGAGCAATGGTTTCCGGCGGGCGTACCTGCCGGACTGCGGGAGGAGTTCTGCCGACGGAGCCGCCCGTTGATGCCATTGACGAACATCCTGACTTTTGACACGCGGATAATAGTGCTGTTCGTCTCGACGGCTATGGGACATCCATGGGTCTATTTCGTGTTTGAGGCTACGATATTGGAGGCGGTACGATATTACATGATACGCAGGCACAATGTGCTGTGTGAAGACTTAATGACAAAGGCTGCTGTATTGAAATGACTCGCAGTGTGGCGTTGATTCTGGCTGGAGGCGTGGGTAACAGGATGCACATGGCAATACCCAAGCAGTTCACTGAGGTGGACGGACTGAGTGTGCTGCAATATACGATGATGGCTTTCCAAAGGCACAGGCTGATTGATGCAGTATATGTAGTGGCGGCACCTAAATGGCACATGGCCGTAAGGGAACAGGCTGCAATGGCCGGCATATCCAAGCTGAACGGCGTGGCCACGTCCGGGGCGACAAGCATGGGGTCGCTGATGAGCGGAATTGCGTATATTGCCGAGAACGAGAATGACGAGACGGTAGTCCTGGTCCACGATGCCGTGCGTCCATTGCTTCCGCAGGAGACTATAAGCAGTAACATTGCCGTGTGTCTGAGCCGGGGAAATGCCATTACGGCTATCGAGTCGCAGGAGAGTTTCATGCTGACGGAGCAGAGGCATGAAGATGGTGACACCAGTCACACAAGGTCGTCCAACGACTTCCTGCTAAGGGAGGCCGTACTGAGGGCCCAGACGCCTCACACGTTCAGGCTGCATGAATTGAAGGCTATGCGGAGGGAGGCTGACGAGAGGGGCATCGATGATGCTCAGAGCCTTTTCGTACTGGCGTGTCGTCTGGGGCATACGCCTCTGTATGCGGCACAGGGGTCTACGCTGAATTTCAAACTGACCGTCCCGACGGATATTGATGTGTTCCGCGCCATTGTCCACGAATTCGGGCCACTGGGTCGCGAAGATAGGTGATTTGTTTGGTCAATTGGAAAAAAAATAATATTTTTGCTGACCGATATATATACTGAACATGGAGACTTCTGCTCTACAGGATATTAAACAGCGTTACCGCATAGTGGGTCGCGACGAAAAGCTGGACCTGGCCCTGAACACGGCCTTGCAGGTGGCGTCGACGGACCTGAGCGTGCTGATTCAGGGAGAGAGCGGCGTGGGTAAGGAGATAATCCCGAGAATTATCCATGACGCGAGCCTGAGACGCACGGGACGCTACATTGCCATTAACTGCGGCAGTATTCCCGAGGGTACGATTGACAGTGAGCTGTTCGGTCACGAGAAGGGGTCGTACACGGGTGCCATTGACGAGCGTGAGGGATATTTCGGCGCTGCCGACGGCGGCACCTTGTTCCTGGACGAGATAGGCGAGCTGCCGATTACTACCCAGGCCAGGTTGCTGCGTGTGCTGGAGACGGGCGAATACATACGTGTGGGCAGTGACACGCCAAGCAAGACGAACGTACGTATAGTGGCGGCGACTAACGTGGACCTGCCTGCTGCCATCCGTGACGGACGGTTCCGTGAGGACTTGTACTACCGTCTGTGTACCATAAACATTCAGATGCCGCCTCTGCGCGACCGTGGCATAGACAGTGTGCTTCTGTTCAAGATGTTTGCCATGGAGACTGCGCGCAAATACCGCATCCCCGAGTCTGTAAGGCTGACGGAGGAGGCTGAGAAGGTCGTAATGGCTTACAAGTGGCCCGGCAATGTGCGTCAGCTGCGCAACGTGGTCGAGCAGATCAGCATATTGGAGCGTGGAAGCGTCCGAATAACGCCTCAGGTACTGGAGAGATACGGAATCACCGCCGGCGGCGGCGAGAGCTTTGCCATGGCCCGTATCGGCAAGGCTGGCAGCGAGGGTGGACGCCATGACTGGGAAAACCAGATCAAATTCCTGCTGAATGCCGTAATGCAGCTGCGCAGCGAGGTGGAGCAACTGAAGAACGTTGCCTTCGGCTCGCAGGATGACAAACCTATACACCAGACTACCCTGCAGCTGGAGAGCAAGAGCCTCGTGCCGCACTATGAGTCGCCTGACTTGACGGACACCGGGGTGCCGACGGTACATATCCCTGACTATGACGATGCTGAGGACGTGACGGAGGAGGAAACGCTGAACATCGAGGAGATGGAGAAGAGGATGATAGTAAGGGCCTTGCAGAAGAGCCACAACCGCCGCAAGGTTGCCGCCCAGCTACTGGGTATCAGCGAAAGGACCCTGTACAGAAAGATTAACGACTATGGCATTGAAGAATAACGTTTGCAGATTCCTGCCTGTGGCATGTGTCTCTGCGTTTGTCCTGACTTGCGTCGTTGCCTGCACGGTAGGATATAAATTCAACGGTGCCAGCATCAACTACAACAAGACGAAGACCATACAGATAGGTGCCTTTCCGATAAGAAGCGTCTATGTATGGGCTCCCATGCAGAGTATCTTCCAGAACAAGCTGACTGACATCTTTGCCAGCCAGACGCGACTGAGGCAGGTGAAGAAGAACGGAGACCTGATACTCGAGGGGGAGATCACGGCTTTCGACCAGTTCAACAAGGGTATTTCAAACGACGGATACAGCAGCCAGGTACAGTTGCGCATGACGGTGAACGTGCGTTTCACCAACAACAGTAACCATGCCGAGGATTTTGAGCAGAAATTCAGTGCCACATCGACTTACGATGCCACGCAGCAGCTGGTCAATGTACAGGAGGAACTGGTGACTGAAATGTGCAAGGACATAACTGACCAGATTTTCAACAAGACCGTCGCGAACTGGTAACCGACGGTGCTTATATATACGTCATGGGAAAGCAGGTAATAGACTATATCAGGCAACCGGAGACTCTGGACTCGCAGGCTCTGGACTTCCTGACGGGGATGGTGGAAAGGTATCCCTATTACCACGCTGCACGCATCCTGCTGCTGCGCACATTGTACCAGATGCATGACTCTCGTTTCAACGAGGAGCTGCGCAAGGCTGCGGTATTCGTGCCTTCGCGTTCCACCTTGTTTGAGCTGTTCCAGGCTCCGAGTTCCATGCCCAAGGCTACGAGCATGCGTACTTCACGTGCCGACGAGGTTCAAGGTATTGACAGGACCGACAGCCTTATAGACGACTTCCTGGACACATTGCCTGAGGAAAAGGCGAAACAGGGACCGAACTTCGTCGACGCAACAGTGGACTACATGGCGTACCTGACAAGGATGGAAAGCAGCAATGCCACTACGGCATCGGCAATGGCCGGCAGTGACTATATTGATCAATTCCTGAGTGCCAATGAGGGTCATTTTACCTTGGAAGACGTGGATGATGAGGAGGATGATGAGTCCAGAAACCGCAAACCGGCCTATACCGATGCCAAACAGGACAGCGGTACTGGTATTTTGACCGAAGCTATGGCCCGAATTTATATAAAACAGCGTAAATTTGACAAGGCTGCAGAAATTATAAGACGTATTTCCTTGAAATATCCGGAAAAAAATCGTTACTTTGCAGACCAAATACGCTTTCTTGAGAAATTGATCGAGAACGAGAAACTGAAATAGGAGGAAATAACTGATATCTGAAAACTAAAAAAAACGTAATATAACTATGTACACAACAACCGTAATTCTGATTATTCTGGCGAGCGTGCTCATGTGCCTCATCGTGCTGATACAGGAGAGCAAGGGCGGTGGTCTGGCGGCAGACTATGCCAGTGCAAACCAGTCCCTGGGCGTACACAAGACTACCAACTTCATTGAAAAGGCAACGTGGACACTGGCTGGAATCATGGTCTTCCTGAGCGTTATCAGTGTTGCCTTCCTGCCTTCGGAGCATGCAGAACAGAGTGTAATGCAGAGCGTAGAGACTCCTGCGGCTCCTGCAGCACCTGCGGCAACACAGGAACTGCCTGCGGCACAGGGCGAGGCACAGCCTGCCGAGCAGCCAGCGGCACAGTAATCCCGTCCAGCAGTCGCTCATGATACTTGTAGCTGACAGTGGCTCCACAAAGACGCAGTGGATTACTGAGACACAAAGTATAGAGACCCGGGGCATCAACCCTGTACGTGACTCGAAGGAGCATATCCTGGAGATTATCCGTACGGAGTTGATGCCCTCTCTGCATTCGGCGGATGTCTCCGGAATCTTCTTTTACGGGGCAGGGTGCATCGAACCGTTCATGTCCTCGGTACGCGAGGCTCTGGCCGAGGTATTTACGCGGAGCTGCATTGAGGTAGAGTCTGACCTGCTTGGCGCAGCACGTGCCCTGTGCCATGACGACGAGGGTATTGCCTGTATCCTGGGAACGGGAAGTAACTCGTGTCTCTGCAAGGAGGGCCGCATAGTCAGTAACGTCTCGCCGCTGGGATTCATCCTGGGAGACGAAGGCAGCGGAGCCGTTCTGGGCAAGCGTCTGGTAGGCGAGATGCTAAAGGGGTCGCTATCTCACTTGTGGGACTTGTTTCAGGATGAATACCAGACTGGTATCTCTGACATTATTGACCGCGTATATCGTAAGCCGCAGGCTAACAGGTATCTGGCATCGTTGGTTCCGTTCATCGTACGTTTCCGCGACGATGCCGGTGTGGGGGAAATGCTCATGGACGAATTCTCTCGTTTCCTGAAACGCAACGTGGCGCGCTACGAGAGGCCTGACCTGCCTGTAAACTTTGCCGGAGGCATCTCAAACAGCTTTGCAATGGAAATAGAGAAGGCGTGTAACCGATGTGGCATGAAAATGGGACGGATTCTGCCGCGCCCGGCTGGAGAATTGCTGGAATATCACAAAAAACATGTTGTCTAACATGTATAAAGATTTGTGTATGTTCCAGATTAGGAGTATCTTTGTGTCGGTTAACCTTAAAAGAATTCAATCTTTTTACCTTAAACAAACTAATACCTAAAGGATGATGGAGGGGCGCTGTGAAGCGCCCCTCTGTTTATTTGTCCTTGCCGGCAAGGCTGTCGTTGATGCTCTCTATATATTCCAGCAGTTCCTCGCGTCCCTGCCGTGTCTCGCTGCTGGTGACGAAGTATGGAGGTATCTCTTCCCAATCTTGTCTCAGTGTATTGAGATACCTCTGTACATTGCTGGACAGCTTGCTTTTGGACAGTTTGTCTGCCTTGGTGAACACGATTGAAAACGGTATTCCGTTTTCTCCCAGCCACTGGATAAATTCCAGGTCTATCTGCTGGGGGTCGTGACGTGCGTCGACCAGGACGAAAAG
>AUXO011422048.1_pt1 | contig 11814 bp, 9 predicted proteins | sample 768731 | NCBI WGS metagenome assembly AUXO01 (sample SAMN02715735, study PRJNA202380) | gut metagenome | biome: sheep rumen | host: Ovis aries | place: New Zealand: Palmerston North | reverse complement strand
TTTTCAAAACTTACTGTATTTCCTTGACTATCTGTAAGTTTTCCATCATCTAATACTTGTAATAATATATTAAATACATCTGGATGTGCTTTTTCGATTTCATCTAACAAAATAATAGAGTATGGTCTTCTTTTTACTTTTTCAGTAAGTTGACCTGCATCATCATATCCTACATAACCTGGAGGTGAACCAATTAATTTTGAAGTTGAATGACTTTCCATATATTCAGACATATCTATTCTAATAATAGCATCTTCACTACCAAACATTTCATAAGCTAATGCTTTGGCAAGCTCTGTTTTACCAACACCAGTAGGACCAACAAATATAAATGATGGTGGTCTTTTGGTACTTTGTAGACCAGCTCTATTTCTTCTAATTGCTTTAGATACAGCTTTTACAGCATCATCTTGTGAAATAATATGCTTGTGTAGATTAGCTTCTAAGTTTAGTAATTTTTGTGTTTCTGCTTCAGTAATTTTTGTTACTGGAATTTTTGTCCATCTTTCAATAACTTCTGCAATATCTTGTACAGTTAAAATAGATGGTTTTAAATCTTTTTCTATTTCTTTCATTCTATCTGTAAGTGTACATTCTTTAGTTTTAAGGTCGGCTGCTTTTTGATATTCTTCAATAGAATCAGAAGATACAGCTTCTTCTTTCTCTTCAGCAACTTTTTTTAGTTCATTTTTTATTAGCTCAAGTTCAAATAGAGCTTTGTTCTTTAAATTAATTTTAGAACACGCTTCATCAATTAAATCGATAGCTTTATCTGGTAAAAATCTATCATGAATGTATTTTTCAGACATTTTAACAGTTTTTTCAATTATATCGTTAGTAATAGATACTTTATGATAATCTTCATAATATTTTTTTATACCTTTTAATATTTCAATTGTTTCATCAATTGTTGGTTCTTCAACTATAATTGGTTGAAATCTTCTTTCTAATGCAGAGTCTTTTTCGATGTATTTTCTGTATTCTTTTAATGTTGTTGTTCCAATTAATTGAATCTCACCATTAGATAAAGAAGGTTTTAAAATATTTGCAGCATTCATAGAATGTTCTGCATCTCCGGCACCTATTATATTGTGTATTTCATCTATTACTAAAATTATATTTCCATAAAGCTTACATTCATCTACTAAAGATTTCATTCTTGCTTCGAATTGACCACGAAATTGTGTTCCGGCAATAATTGAAGTCATATCTAATAAATAAACCTCTTTATTTAAAAGCTTTGCTGGGACTTCTTGCTTAGCAATTTTTATTGCTAAGCCTTGTGCAATTGCTGTTTTACCAACACCAGGTTCACCAATTAAACAAGGATTATTTTTAGAACGTCTATTTAAAATTTGAATCATTCTTTCGATTTCTTGATCTCTTCCAATAACTGTATCTAATTCGTTGTTTTTAGCTTTTTCTGTAAGGTTTGTTCCAAATGTATCTAAAAATTTCTTTTTATTGTTTTTTTGCTTTTTTTGAACTTTTACAGTTTTACCTGATGAATTATTTTGTTGTTCTTCTGAAGAATCAGATTTATCATTTTCATTATTTGATTTAAAAATTCCAAAAATGCTTTTTAATGGATTTTCAGAATCGTTAGAGATGTTATTAATTTCATCAGGATTCATTCCTAAAGCATCTAAATTCATATTTTCAGAAAAATCTTTTAAAATATTTTCAAATTGACTAGACATATCTTCTAATTCTTCATTTGAAATATTAGCATTTTTTGCTAATACTTCAAGCGGATTTATTCCCTTTTCTTTTGCACAATTATAACAAAGACCTTCAACACTTTTTTTGTTATTTTCAATTTTATTTATAAACACAACAGCTGTGTTTTTATTACATACTGAACATATCATATTTAATCTCCTTGAATATATAATTTACTTTTGTCTAAACATAATAATACAATATTTTTTATTTATAGTCAATGGATTTTTTACTTGAAAATCATAATTCTTATGGAAAAAATTAGCAAACATCACTTGCGAGTGCTATTTTAGAAATTAAAAAAAATTTGATATTTTTATATATAAGTGCTATAATGAAATCACTTTATAAATTAAGGAGTTGCAAATGAAAAGAGCTATAAGAAAATTTGTTGGTTCACTTAATGGACCTAGAAGATATATTTTTTATGCGGCATTGGTATTAATATGTATTGTTGCAATTTGTTTAGGCATATATGCTCAATTTTTTTATAAATATTCTGACACAGACGTACTTATGCTAGGAAATATTGGAAGTGAAAAAAATGCTGAAGAAATAGCATTACTAAAAACGAAATTTAATGAGTTATTTGAAAATAAATTATATAATGAAAATGAGAATATTTCGGTTGATAAAAAAGATTATTCAATGAATATAATTTATACAAATTATAATTTAGTTAATGAAGATGAAAATTTTTATAGTGTAAATGCCCAAATACCAATCATTAATATTGATTCAGAAACTATAAATGATATTAATGCAAAAATAAAAAATGAATTTTATGATAAAGCATATAATATCATGAGAAAAACGGAAGGGAATACTGTTTATACAGTTTCTTGGGTAGGATATGTAAATGGTGATATATTGTCATTGGCAATAAAGTCATCATTAAAAGAAGAAGGAAAAGCTGAAAGAGTTGGAGTAAAAACATATAATTACGATTTAAAAGGTGATAAGCTCGTTTCATTATTAGATTTAATAGATCTAAAACAAACTACTCCAAATAAAGTTCAATCAACCATTGATTCAGATGTAAAACAAGCATATACAAATGCAAAAATTATAGCAGCTGAGTATGGAACTTTATATGAAAGAGATTTGTCAAGTGATATTTATAAAGTTGAAAATACTCAAAACTTTTTTCTAACGCAAGATGGAAATATATACATTGTATATGCATATGGAAATGATGATTATACAAATGAAATGGATATAATAATATTTTAAATAAGGGGGGTTTTTTACCTTGAAAAAGAAAAGTATAGTAGTGTTAATACTTTTACTTATAATAATAACAACGAATGTAAATGTAAAAGCTACAGAAAATTCTGATGCTCCACCTAATGAAATACAAATAGAAGAGAATATAAATCAAGAAAACCAAGAACAACAAATTATAGCAAGAGACATCGTTACTATTGAAACGGTGGGTAGAGTAATTGAAACTAATGGAGTAAAAGAAGTTGAATCAGGCGAGTTTACTGATAGGCTTCAGGATATTACGATAGAAATAATAAAAGGAGATTATATTGGAGAAGAGTATCATACAACGTATAATTTGTCATATGATATAGAAGGAAAAATACAAGCATATGAGTTAGAAGTTGGCGACAAAGTTACAGTAGAAATAGTTGAAGAAAATGGAAATACTACAGTAACAGTACAAGATGTTGCAAGATCTAATTACATAATTTGGATGTTTATTGTGTTTTTACTAAGTATAATTGTAGTTGGAGGAAAAAGTGGAGTTAAGGCAATAATTGGGTTACTTTTAACAATATTATTTATATATATAATATTGATTAGAAAGGTATTTGAAGGTCAAAATGCAATAGGTTTAGCAATAGGAACAGCAATGTTAGTAATTATTTCGACATTTATTGTTATTGGTGGTATAAACAAGAAAATCTTTACAGCAGCAATAGGTACTCTTGGAGGTGTTATTACAGCTGGTGGAATTGCTTTTATATTTAATCATTTAGCTAAAATGACTGGGGCATGCGAAGATGCTATTCAATTAAGTGTAAATATGACAAATATAAGTTTTAATTTTAGAGATTTATTGCTGGCAGGCATAATAGTTTCATCTTTAGGGGCATGTATGGATGTTGGAATGTCTATAGCATCAAGTTTAGATGAAATTAAAATGAAGAAACCAGATATAACATGGCTAGAATTATTAAAAAGTGGAATGAATATAGGTAGAGATGTTATTGGAACAATGACTAATACATTAATATTAGCTTATGTAGGAAATTCAATAACACTAATATTATTGTTTATGGCATGCAATATGAATTTGATTGATATTTTCAATAAAGAAACAATTGCTGAGCAAATAATTAGTGCTTTAGCAGGTAGTATGGGAGTTGTATATACTGTTCCTATTACATCATTTGTATATGCTATTTTAAATAAAGATAAAACAGTATATAAAAAAGAATCTGAAAACAGAATCAACGGAAAAAGAAGTTTAAAAATATAAAAAGGTCAAAATTAATGAAGTGAACTACCTAAAGTTCACTTCATTAATTTTTTGAATTATAATTATCTAAAGAAATCAAATACTGAAAAATCATCATCTTCTTTAAACTGCTGATATTTACCATTTTTAGAATTCTCTTCAGATTGTTTATCTTCTTGAGGCATTTCAGTAAGAGTTACCTTAACTTCAATTTCTTCATTATTTCTCATAATTGTAAGAGTTACTGTATCACCAATGTTGTAAGTATATTTAATTTTGTTTAATTCATTTACAGATTTAACTTCATTTCCTTCGATTTTTGTAATTATATCTGTTTGTTTTATACCTGCTTTGTCTGCTGGTGAATCTTTCTCAACAGATTCAACATAAACTCCTTCAGGAAGATTATATCTTTTTGCAGTAGCACTATCTAATGCAGAGCCAGATATTCCTATATATGGTCTTTTAACAGTTTTATTTTCGATTAATTGATTTACAATGGAAGTAGTTGATGATATAGGTATTGCAAATCCAACACCTTCTATACCAGTTCCAGCAAGTTTAAGAGTGTTAATTCCTATAACTTCGCCATTTGCATTAACCAAAGCACCACCACTATTTCCTGAGTTTATAGCAGCATCTGTTTGAATAGCAGTATAAGTTACTCCATCACTTTCAACTTCTCTGTTAACAGCACTTACAACACCACATGTTACAGAATAATCCATTCCAAGTGGATTACCAATTGCCATTACAAATTCTCCAACTTTGACATTACCAGAATCTCCGAGAGTTGCTGGAGTAAGGCCAGTTTTATCAATTTTTATAACAGCTAGGTCTGTATAACTATCTGTACCAACAACTGTTGCATCATAGCTCTCAGTGTCACCATAAATATTTACTTTTAAACCGGTTGCTTCTTGAATTGCATAATAACTATAAGAGCTCTCAGAAGAAATAACATGATTATTTGTTAAAATGTAACCATCTTCTGAAATAATAATTCCTGAACCAGTTGCTTCTGCTGATGAACTTCCACCAAAAATACTACTTATTTGATAAGTTACTGTAATACCAACAACTGATGGTAGAACTTTTTCAGCTACTGAAATTGATGTGTCAGAATAATTTGATAAACTAACAACTTTACTTTCTCCATTTGAACTAGCGGATATTACAGTTTTTAAGTCATTTGTGTTTAGTAGTTTTTGTTTTATAGATGGAACTGAAAAACATGTTCCAACTACAAGAGTGGCTCCTATAATTCCAGAAAGAAAGGGAACAAAGACACTTTTTCCAAATCCAGAATTAGAGTGCTTTATAGGACTTTTTTTGAAGGAATTATTTGAACTAAAGTTAAATTCATTTTCATCATTCATTTTATTTTACCTCCATAATAATATTTTTCTACATATCATAAATATAATAACGCAAATTAATTTTAGATACAATAGAAATAATTGAGAAATTTTGTATTACAAAAAAATAATTAATTTTATTGAAATATTTTTTCTATAAAGATATAATATCGTTATAAAATTAAAATAAACTTAAAAATTTAATTTTTTTGTAAAGAATATAAAAATGGCTGAAAGGTATAATACAATTATATGAAAGAAAAAGAAATTGAAAGATTAAATATTTTAAAAGAGGAAGAAAGAAAAATATATGCTAATAAAGTTGAATACATTTGTGGTATAGATGAAGCAGGACGTGGTCCACTCGCAGGGCCTGTTGTTGTAGGAGCAGTTATATTGCCTAAAGACTCTTTTATAGAAGGAATAAATGATTCTAAAAAAATATCTGAAAAAAAGAGAGAAAAGCTTTATGATATAATAACTGAAGAAGCAATTGCATATAGTGTAGGAATTGTGAGTCAAAATACAATAGATGAAATAAATATTTTAAATGCAACAAAATTAGGGGTGAAAATTGCGTTAGAAGAACTTAAATTTAAACCAGATATGATAATGATAGATGCATTAAAAGGAATGGATACATTGGGAATTCCATATATGTCAATTATTAAAGGCGATGCTAAATGTTATTCTATTTCAGCAGCATCAATTATTGCTAAAGTAACTAGAGATAGACTGATGAGACAATGGGATGAGTTATATCCAGTATATGGTTTTTCAAAACATAAAGGATATGGAACAAAGGAACATATTGAAAACATTAAAAAATATGGACCTTGTATATTACATAGAAAGACATTTATAAAAAATTTTATATAAAAGGTTTATAGATTTCTTCCATAAAATCTAAATCTAATACAAGGGATGAAAAAATGGATATAGTTAGTATAATAAGAAGAAAACGAGAAAAGCAAGAATTAAATGATGAGGAAATAAGATATTTTGTGAGTAAATATGTTAGAGATGAAATTACAGATGCTCAAGCAGCTGCACTTATGAGTTATATTTATATAAATGGACTAACAGCAGATGAAATACTAAACTTAAGTAAGGCAATGGCAAGTTCTGGAGATATGATTGATTTATCTGAAATTTCTGAAAATATTGTAGATAAACATTCAACTGGGGGTGTTGGGGATAAAGCAAGTATTTTACTTATGCCAATACTAGCATCTTTAAATATACCTGTTGCAAAAATATTAAATAGAGGTTATGGAATTACAGGTGGAATTATAGATAAATTAGAATCAATACCCGGATTCAATACTAATTTATCTAATGAAGAATTTTTAAAAAATTTAAAAGATGTAGGAGTATCTGTAATGGCCCAAGGCTTAAATTTGGCTCCTGCAGAGAGTAAAATGTATAGATTAAGAAACCAAATTGGTTGCGAAAATAGCTTACCTATTTTAGCATCAAGTTTAATGAGCTTAAAGCTTGCTACTGGAAGTAATAAAATTGTTTTTGATATTACATTTGGAAAAGGAACTTATATAGAAACAAAAGAAGAGGCTAGAAGACTTGCTAAACTATTAATTAAACTTGGAAAAACATTAAATAAAGAAGTGGTTTGCTTGATATCAAGTATTAGTCAGCCACTTGGAACATCTATAGGTGATGTTTTAGAAATAAAAGAAACAATAATGGCATTAAGAGGAATTATATCTGAAGATTTAGGGAATATGGTAGAAGTATTAGGAAGTCTGATGATTTCACTTGCAACTGATAATAAAGATTTAGATGAAAATACTCAAATGATAAAAGAAACAATAAAATCAGGAAAAGCTTTCGATAAATTTAAAGAAATGATAGAAAAGCAGGGGGGAGATACTAATTATGTTGATGATCCGGAATTACTTCCAAGGTCAAAATATATTATGCCTGTACTATCTACAGAGTCTGGAACTGTAGAGTCAATTGACACTGATATAGTTGGAAGTATAGCAATTTATTTAGGGGCTGGAAGGATGAAAAATGCCGAATCTGTAAATGCTACTTCAGGTATAACTTTAAATAAAAAGATAGGTGATATGGTTTTAGTTGGAGAAACACTAGCATATGTTCATACAGATGATGATAAAAAGATTAATGGTACTACTCAACAATTAAAAGAAGCATTTAAAATAACTAATAAAAAAATTAATAATAATTCAAGTTATATAGAGATTATAAAATAATATAAAAAGTGGTGGTATAATTTATGAATATTCTTGATATAATTGAAAAGAAAAAAAATAGAAAAGAATTGTCTAATGAAGAAATAGATTTTTTCATCAAGAAATATACTTCTGATGAAATTCCAGATTACCAGGCTGCTGCATTAATTATGGCAATTTGTATTAATGGAATGACTCAGGATGAAATAGTATCTTTAACAAATTCAATGGCTAGTTCAGGTGAAATACTTGATTTAAGTGAAATATCAAATAATATTGTGGATAAACATTCTACTGGAGGGGTAGGAGACAAGGTTACACTAATTGTTTCCCCGATAGTTTCAGCTCTTGGAGTTCCAATAGCTAAAATGAGTGGGAGAGGGCTTGGTATAACAGGTGGAACAATAGATAAGTTGGAATCCATACCAGGATATAAAACTAATATATCAATAGAAGATTTCAAAAAAAATGTTAAAGAAATAGGTATAAGTTTAATTGGACAAACATTAAATTTGGCGCCTGCAGATAAAAAAATATATGCATTAAGAGATGCTATTTCATGTACAAATAGTATTCCACTTATTGCTTCAAGTATAATGAGTAAAAAAATAGCAGCAGGTGCTAGTTCAATAGTATTAGATGTTACATGTGGAAATGGGGCATTTATGAAAGATAAAGAACAAGCATTAAAACTTGCTAAGATGATGTCTTTGATAGGAAAATGGTCAAATAGAAAAGTTACATGTATTCTTACCAATATGGATGAGCCTCTTGGAAAAAATATTGGTAATTCATTAGAAATTATTGAAGCAGTTGAAGCACTAAATGGAAATATGGCAAAGGATGTTAAAGAAGTTATTTTAACAATTTCAGCATACATGATGAAATTATCTGGTAAATTTTCTAATATTAGCGATAATAAGAAAAAAGCATTAGAAGTAATAAAAAATGGTAAAGCTTTAGAAAAGTTTAAAGAATTAGTAAAAGCTCAGGGGGGAGATGTAACTTATATAGAGGATTTAGATAAATTCGAAAAAGCACCAATAATAACTCCTGTTATTTCTGAAAGAGAAGGATATGTAGAAAAACTGGATGCTGGAATAATAGGTAGAGCTGGAGTGGATTTGGGCATAGGAAGAATGAATAAAGAAGATGAAATTGATTCAAGAGTCGGAATAAGACTAGAGAAAAAAATAGGAGATAAAGTAAAAAAAGGTTCTATTTTGGCCTATGTGCATGCAAATAATCCTGAGAAAGCTGAAAACTGTATTAAAGAAATGCTTAAAGCATATAAAATTGGAAATAAAAAAGTAATTAAGAAAAATGTTTTGGAAATAATATAAAATATTATATTGGTGTTAAAAGAAGAAAGGGGAAAAAATGCAAGAGACAAAAGATTTAAAAGAAAAATTATTTAAAAATAAGAAGACAGGATGGGAAAAACTTTCTGATGAAGAACTGAAAAATATATTTCAGTTTGCAGATGAATATATGTACTATTTAAATTCTTCAAAAACAGAAAAAGCTATTATTAAAAATTCAAAAGATATTTTAATAAAAAATGGATTTGTTGATATTTCAGAAAAAGAAGAACTAAAACCAGGTGATAAAATTTTTTATGTAAATAGAGGAAGAAATTTATTTATTGCAGTCATAGGAGAAAAAAACTTGGAAGAAGGAATGAGAATTGTCGCTAGCCATTCAGATTCTCCAAGAATAGATTTAAAACAAAATCCTGTTTATGAAGATACAGACTTAGCAATGCTTAAAACGCATTATTATGGTGGAATAAAAAAATATCAATGGGTTAATATTCCACTTAGTATGCAAGGAATTGTAGTAAAACCAAATGGTGAGAAAATTGAAATAAATATAGGTGAAAAAGATGAAGATCCAATTTTTACAATTTCAGATTTACTTCCTCATTTAGCTCAGGAGCAAATGAAAAAGAATGCATCTGAAGTTGTTGAAGGTGAACAATTAAATGTTCTTATGGGAAGTATTCCATATAAAGATGATGAAGTACCTGAAAGAGTTAAGCTTAATGTTATGAAATTACTATATGACAGATACGGAATTACTGAATGTGATTTTGCAAGTTCTGAAATTGAGATGGTTCCAGCATATAAAGCAAGGAGTACAGGACTAGATTATAGTATGATTGCTGGATATGGTCAGGATGATAAAGTATGTTGCTATACAGGTCTTAGAGCCATATTAGATATTGAAAATCCTAAACATACTGCTGTATGTATATTAACAGATAGAGAAGAGGTTGGATTTGATGGAATATCTGGAATGCAATCACAGATATTTGATACATTTGTTTTAGAAATGCTTGAAAAAACTGGAAATGTTAAACCTAGTTCATTAAATAAAACATATTCAAATACTAAGGCTCTTTCAGCTGATGTTGATGCGGCATATAACCCTAATTTTGCTTATGCATTCGAAAAAAACAATACCGGATATTTTGGCAAAGGAATTAGTTTAGTAAAATATACAGGTGCGAGAGGTAAATCTGGAGCATCTGAAGCACCTGCAGAATTTGTTGCAGAAATTAGAAAGATTTTTGACGATGAGAATATAAAATATCAAGCATGTGAATTAGGACGAGTAGATAAAGGTGGAGGAGGAACAATTGCACTAACACTTGCAAATAGAGGAATGGAAGTATTAGATGCAGGGGTTCCAGTAATGGGAATGCATTCACCATATGAAATTACAAGTAAAGTTGACGTTTATAATGCATACAAAGGATATAGAGCATTTTTCAAAATATAGATAAAATTAAAATCCTTATTGTTAAAATAAGGATTTTATGCTATAAATAATGTATAATAAGATTATAAAAGGAGAATTTGTATGACACATCTAATATTTATACCAATAATTTTTGTAGCAGTTATAATTAGACTTGTTTCAGCAAGATATGAATTGAAATTATTTGCATTTATTTCAAAAGTTGCAATTATTGTTTCTGCAATACTATTTATATATTTCTTTTTAGATTATAAAGGATTTAATGTAATAGTTTATTTAAGAGGATTATTGCAAATTTAGTTTTAGAAGTTTTTGATGGAATGCATAAAAAAAATAAAACAATTTTAAATTAATTGTTTTATTTTTTTTTATTTATGATATAATGCAAATGATATATAATTGCAAAATTTATGTTTAAATTAATTCCGTAGAAAAAGAATTACTAAACGAAGAAAGGAGAAATACTAGATTAGCTAGTATAAGTGTTTAATATGGATAATGAAAAATGTGATGGTTGTAACTCAGAAAATACAGAGATGAATGATATTTTAAACAAATATAAGCAAGATAAAAGTAATCTTATTCAGATTTTAAATGAAGTTCAAGAGTATTATGGATATGTTCCTGAAAAAGCTATGCTTGAAATATCTGAGTATTTAAGTATTCCTATGGCAGAGATTTATGGTGTAGTTACATTTTATTCAAGATTTACTCTAAAACCTAAAGGAAAACATCATATAGCAGTTTGCTTGGGGACAGCTTGTTTTGTTAAAGGCTCTGAAAAAATATTAGACAGAGCAAAAGAAAGACTAGGAATAGATATAGGAGAGACAACAAAAGATGGAAAGTTTTCATTAGAAGCAACAAGGTGTGTTGGAGCGTGTGGATTAGCACCCGTATTTACAGTAAATAACGAAGTTTATGGAAAAGCAACAGTAAAAATGCTAGATGAAGTTATAGATAAATGTATGGAAGAAAATGAATAATTAGTATTTATTTCACATAGACATTTAGCATTAAATGATATATATTTTATTTTGAAAGGCAAATAAAGTTAGCCTTTAGAAAGGATTGAGTTTGAATGAAAACTTTAGAAGAAATAAATAATATTAGGGAAACAAAGAGAAGAGAACTTGATTTAAGAGTAAATACTTCAGCTGATACTCGTGAAAAACATATTTTAGTTTGTCATGGTACAGGCTGTACATCATCTAAGTCTCCTAAAATATTGGAAAATTTTAGAAAAATAATTGAAGAAAAAAATATAGAAAATGTTAGAGTTATT
>AUXO018574345.1_pt1 | contig 11815 bp, 14 predicted proteins | sample 768731 | NCBI WGS metagenome assembly AUXO01 (sample SAMN02715735, study PRJNA202380) | gut metagenome | biome: sheep rumen | host: Ovis aries | place: New Zealand: Palmerston North | reverse complement strand
TGCTGAAGCACAACAGGGTTAATTTGTCAAGCATTTCCCTTTGTGCAATTTGCACAAAAATGCGAAATATTACGAATGTGGTAATATTTGTACATATTGCACAAAAATAGGCAGGGTGCAGCCTGCCTTGTAATATTCATATCAAATTTCGGAGGTATAAATAAATATTGATATATGTGTATATGTCCGTGGGAGGTGGACAATTAAATATACTTGTGTAGTATGCCCTTAGCCTGGTCTATTAACAACTTCTTATAATCATTAGTTAGTCCTATAGTATAGTCTTGGTTAATGAGTGCTATATTGGAAGCCGTCAGGATCCTGCAGCCGTTGACCGTTATGTAATGCTTCGGGCTCTCATTATAGAAGGCAATCAAGTGCCCGGAGTTCGATATAGCCGTGCCTTCTTTAAAGGCGTCAAAACCATGTTCTTCAAAGTATGCTGCGCCAGCAGTTTTTGACACGCCTGCAATAGTGCAATACATAGATCCGTCTTGGAGCCTGCCTATATACTTCTTGGCTCCGAGGGTCTTAAAACCACCTGTAAAGATCTTATCATCTTCAAACACTCCGAGATATAAAGTCTCTCCTTTAGCATTGACGGCCGTGGCATTATGTTTAATAGCCATAGCCTTAAGCTTCTTATTCAATTCTTCAAAGTCTTTTTCATGGTCACCCACATAAAAAACCGAGTCCGTATCACAATAGACCGCGTCAGCGCCTACAAGCTGCAGTGCGGTCCTGAGTCTCAAACGTGCCCAGGAGGTGCACCAAACACCGTACTGGTACGGCAGGAAGTTAGACTCTGAGTCATAATATTCTTTTAATAATTCTTCTAATGTCCTATTAATCGGGCACAATTCGCCGTGCCATTCTACTTGTTGCCTGTCTAACTTGGTTACGCACATTCCATAGGTACTATTTAGGTTAGCCTTAGCCTTTGCATATTCATACTTTTTATCAGGATCGCCGTCAAGTAGACTCTTAGTCTTAAAGAAGTGCATGACGGTGTCTATAAACTCCTGAGGCAGCTTACCGCGTGGCGAAGCATACACGCCTACTACAGTCCTTTTTCTATAGTGGTAGCTATTCTCAATAATATTAAAGTCAATATCTGTAACCACTATCTGCAGCCCCTTGGCATATCTCACACGCCCATTATCGTAGACCGGTTGCGATAGCTCAAAGCACTTTGACGCAGGTATATAAGGCATATTATCAGGAGCTACGTACTCAATGCCCTCATAAATGACGTTAATAATCGCGCAAAATTTAGGATAATAATAGTCATAATTCTCCATATACTCCACAGGATCCCACTGTTCAAACGGACCCATAGGGTATGTCTGCTCTACGAGCACGGCAGGGTATGACGATTTTATATCTTTTACTTTGACCTCTTCAGTAATAAGCCTGTCAGTAAACTTAGGGTTAGAATGAGTGTCTCCACCTCTAAAGGCCATGCGCATAAGCCTGTAGTTAAACGGCGTGAGCGCAGTGTCCTTGAATATCTGTCTGTTAATAGGGTTCTTCTTCATGGCGCCGCGCATTTCACGCCTGACGTAACCGGTAGCCGTTTTAGGAATAGTCGCAAGGGTACAGTCCTGGAGCCTATACTCTATGCACTCTGCAAGACCCTTGACGTCATTATAACAATATTCGAGCTCTTCCTCCGTGAGTTCATCCGCAGGAGTTCTAAGCTTGGTATATCCATATTCGGAGCCATTTAGCTTCTTATGCACGCAGGTAGGTGTATTTTTACATAGTTTCGATAGTGACATATTAGTCAGGAGGTAGGAACATCTAAACTCTATCCCCTCGGCAAGAAAATATAATATCTTGTGTGGTCCCATTTGAAATACATCATAGATTTCTAAGAAGTCGTGAATAAATTCATATTCATAACTAAGGTTATGGACATAAACTACAAGTCTAACATCCGGGCGCAGTTTCAGCGAGTGCTTAAGCGCCTGTATAAACCGTCTAAAGTCCTGGAAGGTCCTGCCCATGTATACCTTGTCATTATCAAAACAAAACTGCCAGTTATACATGAAGGCGTACGGCCTCACAGGATCGTCTATAGTCGTGCACTCAATATCGAACGTACAAACACAATCATAATAGGCTATGCGTGCATAGCCTTTCTTAGTCTTTACTGATTTGTATAAAAATTTTCTCTTCTTAGGCTTAAAACCTTCATAGTCCCAGCATATCCCCATAAGTCATGCGTCCTTTCACCGATCCAAACTGATCACTCGTATAAGTTCCTGCAGCTTCTTCCATTTGTGCTATATAGTCCATTAATTCAGCGTCGCCCTTCCTATGAAGGTTATTTATCTCAATATTAGATTCGTGGCCGTCGGTGGGCTCTTCGTCGGGATCATCCTCGGGAGATCCGTCATTATTTATATATTCATATTCATTTTCCAATCTAATAGCCAAATCTTCCAAGTCCTCATCTGTAAAGCCCAGGTCATTCTCTTGCGCCCAGTCCTTAAGCGCGTCTCCAAACTCTTCGTCACTAATATCTTCAAATATAGGCTCCTCGGGAGGCTCAGGAGGTGTCAGATCGGGACCGGTCTCTACCTCCTGAGGCTTCAAGGGCTCCGGCGTAACATCCGGTTTAGTTATTGTATTATCAGGTTTTACAGGTTTTGACGGTTTAACCTCGGGCTTCTTCGGAGTCTTGGGCTCTTTTGGCTTGAATAACTTATCTACAAACGACTTTGCTTTACTCAGCGCCTTAGTAATCGGCGCAGGTGTTTTAGATTTAATGAATGAGAATAAGTTAAATTTAGACTTCCCTAAACTGTCTGACCTTTTAACCATGATATTATCCTCCCAGGACTAACTGCTCGAAGGCAGCTTTAATATTAAACGATTCATACTCTATCAAGTCCTTAGCTATTAATATACAAAATACTTTTGCGAATGTCGACTTGAATGTTACGAGCTGGTCCTTTGTATTGAGTCTCTTTATATATGATGCCGGTATTGAACATACATAATATTTAGCTGCATTTTTGTGCTTATAAATATACATATTATCTACGCACAGGAACGGCTTATATTCATTAATATTCTTCTTATTGATAGCGTAGAAGGAGTCATTAGCAAAGTCATTAGACAGTGCTACCTTCTTATAGGCGTCGTCATCATCAAGGGTCTGATAGAGCGCCGTGTCTGCCTTAAGCTCCGAGATCTCGGACTTAGGGAGCTCCAGGTGCACGGTCTTAGAGTTCCACTCAGTCTGGCCCGATTTTCTCATGCCTTCAATTACATTAATAAGTTTGAAGCCGCGCAACGCAGGGTTGTTTAACTTTTCTGCGTTAGATAGCATAAACATATATACAGGCGGCTTCCCTTCAAGTTCCCTATTACGATTGCAGGTTTCCTGTATAGACTTTATAGCCGTAGCCTGGTCGAATGACAGAGCACGCTTCTCAATAAACTCTTCATAGAAGATATAATCTACCCATGAGAGATCCATAGACTTAAGTGATTCATACCTACTGGCGTGCGTAGCCATGCCCAGGACTGTCTTTTCATCCTCTATCTCTTCTATGATATCCGCATATTGTTTATGCTTCTTCATGTATATAGTGCGCTCCGAGTCTGCAGCGTTCTTCCTAAAAGGGTTACCCAGTGGAGTGCATGCCGTATCTATTTGAGTCTCATAATTACGAAGATATAAAAAGCGCCCGGCTGCTTCTGTTATCATAAAGTCAACCGCGGAGTAGGACTTTCCTATTCCGCGGCCACCTACGATAAAATTAAAAGGTCTCCAGTTAGAGCGCCTGTCTCTAATATCGTAAAACTTCATACTTATACCTCAAAAGGCACGCCCTTCTCGATCTTGCACCAATCAGCGGAACAGAATGTTCCAAACTTATTAGAGTAGGTTCCGATCTTGAAGCCACATTCACCGTTATTAATCTGCGCGATAGTATCGGGATCCTGCAGCATGTCCTCCACGTCCTGGAGCCTGTAGTCAGGCAGGTCAATATTTAAGCCTTCGATAACGGCTACAGGATGAGCCTTGACCTTCCCGGACTTATCGAAGTAGATCCAGAGCGCCTTCAGTACGAAGGGACCCTCGCCCTTTTCAGCCTTAAGCTCTGAGAGCTTCTTAAAAGGAAGATTTTCTTCCTTATAATCAAAAAGATTCTTACGTGTTACCTTCTCGTCAAACTTAGACATTGTCATTTTCTCCTTTAGTATAAGAATTGTTATAAAACGTCAGGTCATCCATGAACCGGAGCTCTGACCGTTGACCTATTACGGTCAGGCCCTTGCGTGTAGCCTTCGCGATATCTAAGCGCCCTATGATATCGCGTTCCTGCCCTGTACTGTCCCGGACCCTTGTTATATAAATGGTCCTTTGCATATTTAACCTCCTTTCTTTAAGTTTTGTTAGATCTGTAACACAAAACTTTAATGTATTTTGCCCTCACTAGGTTAAGGTATGCCTCGGACATGTTTTTCACCGCCTTAGCAGAGATCTCACTGTAATCGTATGAAGCGGTTACACGATACGTGAGGACCTCTATTGCTCCAAGCATGTCATCCATAATCTTATCAGCGTCCTTCATATTACCTCCTTAATCTCCAAACTTGGGAATATTAGCGCCTTTAGGCTGCTCGTTAATGATGATAGTATTCCGCTTTTCTGCTTCATCTAACATCCTACGATAGACATTAGTCCAATGTCTCCAGTTATCGGCCTCCTGCTTGGCGTCCTTATAAAGATCCTGCAGGCGTTCGATAATGGTCTTATAGTAGAGTTTCTCATCCTTAGCAACTATGACGGCTGAAATGCTCGCGCCCAGTCCTGCGCAGATTATAGACCATAAAATTAATGTCGCGATTGAAATAGTCATTAGTCACCCTCCTGACTTGTTACTGCATAAGCTACCACTTTAAGAAGGTCGCCCACAGTGCCGGTCTCTAAAAATTCGTCGATAGCGTCCAATAGTCTTGTTTCATCACTGTCAAAAGGTGATTGCTCCTCGGCTAAGCTGGCTTCATAATCTGCCATAGCCATAGCCTCGATCTTGTCTAAAACTCCCCTGTAGGATGAATAACATTTTCCGTTCATGACGTAGGTATCGCCATAGGCCTTAATGTCCACATAATTCATACAATACCACTGCCACGCGCTCTTAGTTAGTTCGCACTCAGGTATCGTTAAATTAATTCCTGCCATTTTCTCGCACCTCCTTGGTTAATGCTTAAATATTACACCTCAAATATTTAGGTGTAAATATTTATCATTTATACAATTTGCACAAAACTATTGCAATTAAATTATTTAATGTGTTATATTATGCACATAGGGGTCTATATGTCCGAAGGTCACCCTGGGAACAGGTCGGACGGTTGACCACCGTAGGACCCCTATATTCTATTTATAAAGGAGAATGATTATGGACTTGGCAGCATTTAATAACTTGACAGAAGAGGAGCAGACCGCGCTCCTGGGATCTATCTCACAGTCAGAGAAGCAGATCCAGGACCTTACTGCAGAGCGTGACTCACTCAAGGAGGGGCTCACGGCTGCAGAAGTAAAGATTAAAGATCTTAATACGGAGCTGACAGAGACTAAGAAGGTTAATTTTACTCTCGCACGTCAGACCTCCGTCGAAGATAAAAAGACACCGGAGGAGTATTTTAATTTAATGTTCGGAGGAGGTAAAACATGAACACAGATCAGATCTACGGTTTAGTTAATTCAGTAGTAGGGCAGTCTATCGGTGATACCGGGATCACTGCCGTTGATACTTCTACACTCGTATCACTTGGCGACACGGTCCTATCATCCAGCTCAAACACAGAGGCTTTCCTTAATACTCTCGCGCAGCGTATCGGCAAGACTATTATCCGTTATAGGATGTATAGGAATAAGCTTGCTGATCTCGTAGTAGACGATTTCACTTTTGGCGCTATCGTTCAGAAGCTTAGAGTAAACATGCCGGAAGCAGAAGCCGACGATAGTTACAACCTCGTAAATGGTCAGTCTATTGACCACTATAAGATCTCTAAGCCCTCAGTAGAGCAGAAGATCTTCGTAACTCGCACACCTTACAAGTATAGGCTCACAATTCAGGAGGCACACCTCAGAGAGGCCTTCCTGTCTGCTGAAGCTATGGGCGCTTTTATCAGCTCTATCTTCGGAGAGCTCCGTAATGCTATCGAGAAGGGTCTCGAAGAGCTTGGCCGTACTTGTATCAATACTGCCGTCACAGTCGTAGCCGGCACTGCTCAGGAGATCAAGCTCGTAACCGAGTATAACGCTACTAACCCGGCCACTCCTGCTACTGTAGGCGTCGAAGCGCTTAAGGATCCCGATTTCTTAAAGTGGGCAGGTGACAGGATCGACGAGGTCTATGATGACTTCCAGGACATGAGCGTTCTTTATAATGACACTTCTATCCCTACCTTCACACCAGCAGAGGATATCCGCTTTAAGCTTCATTCTATCTTTGCCAGGAAGTATCAGAGCGTCATGCAGGCAGATACTTTCAACAAGTCTCTTGTAGACCTTCCTAAGTACACGAAGATCAACTACTGGCAGAGCCACAAGGCAGGCGAGAAGTTCGATATTAAGCAGACCAGACCCGACGGCCAGGGAGGCTCTGAGGTCGTTACAGTTTCAAACGTAATCGGAGTCATGCATGATAGAGAAGCACTCGGTACATATAAGAAGGATGAGATTGCAGCTACTACACCACTCAACGCAGACGGCCTTTACTACAATACCGTTTACCATGAGAAGCAGCTCTACTTCTATGATCCTTCAGAGAATCTCGTAGCCTTCACACTTAACTAAGCTGCTCTTCAAGTTCCAACCATTCTATTGGTGGCCGTCGGTTAGTCCTTTCGCCGGCGGCCACAACTTTAAAGAGGTAAATATATGAATGAAAATATAAACATACTACTCGATGAATATATGGAGCTGCAGCGCAGGCGCAATCAAAATAATACAAGCTCCCAGTTATATTATCAGGAGCTCCTGCTTAAGAAGGTATTCTCTCGCTTCAAGTTCGAGCTCCCGGAAGAGTGGGACCGTGATTATTTCCTTACTGTTCTCTTCATTGGCGGATATCTCGCTATCACAGACACGGCTCTCGGGGTCCTGCCTTTAAGGTGCTCATATACCGGCATAAATGTATTTAACAGGCCTACGGACATCATCATAGCTAATCCGGTCCTGGGTAATCTTCGCAGGATCATAGACAAGGACGCGGTCCTTCTTAAGCTCCAGTATGATTATATCGGCGTTATGCCTATTATTAATCGTTATGCTGCCCTGCTCGCAGAGTGCGACAGTTCTATAGCGGTTAACCTGCGTAATAGCAAAGTGACATTAATAGCCAGGGCTTCAAGCAAGGCGCAGGCCAAGACCCTCGAAGCTATGTATAAGAAGATAGACAACGGTCAGCCTATAGTTATAGTCTCAGAGGACGCAGTTAACCCTGAGGAGTTTAGCTACATGCCTGTCAAAAATAGTTATGTCGCTGACTCTATCCAGGAGCTGAAGCGCTCTATTATATCCGAGTTCTTGACAGAGATCGGAGTAAATAATAACGCGCAGAGCTCTAAGAAGGAGCGTTTAATAGTGGATGAGGTAAACTCAAACGATACAGAGACACAGTTAAATGTAACACACTGGCTTGAAAATATTGACGAGGGGTTTGATAAGGCTAATAATATGTTTAACCTTAATCTTTCAGTCGAGCTCAGAGACTTTGCACCGGCAGCGAACACTAACGCAGAATTGAATCTTGAAGGAGGCGAAGCGAATGGATCAGACACTATATGAAATGTATACAGAGGCATTAGAGCATAATATAGATATATTCTCTAATATTGTAGTTCCTGCCGACATTGATATCTATACTAACTTGGTTCGTGCTGCTATTCTTAAGAACGGCGGCGACATGATCCCTATTTGGAATGATCCTACAGTCCTCAAGTATGAAATAGAGACATGGAGCAGGTCTAATGAGTTCTTATTCCGTCATGTCGATAAGATAATGAAGGCAGAATATTCGCCTATCGAGAACACGGACAAATATGTAGAGCGCACGGAAACGGCCGAGGGTCAGGATCTCGAAACAAGAGACCTGCAGACTAAGCTTAACGGAACGCACTCCAACACCGGCACGGACACCAACACCCGGAGCCTTAATACTACCGAGCGCACTACGAAGGGCACTACGTCCACAGAGCGAAACTCAGGCTCCGATACTACTCAGACACAGGAGTCTACTGTTAATACTATATCGGGCTTCAATTCGGGATCCTATCAGCCTGACAATAAGTCAGACGTGACGGGATCCGAGACACTCTTACATGGACATAACAGGTCCGTTTCAGAGACGGGCTCAGACTCTACTGCTAACACCGGCACGGTAACCGATACAATGCAGAAGGGTTCGCAGATAGTCTCTAATGACACCACCAAGGACACCGGCACGGTTAAAAATGATAAGAATAATAAACTTACCATTATTGACCACACGCACGGAAACATAGGCGTCACCACCAACACCCAGCTCATAGAGTCAGAGGAGGCGCTTGTTAAAAAGTTCAACGCCTATGATCTCATAGCTGAAGTATTCATTAATGACATGTGCGTAGCAATCTACTACTAAGGAGGATAACATGATAGAGAATAAAGGCTTCAAACTTTATATCACACGCGGTGATGACGTTCTTATAAATGTCAATATCACTCAGCATCTTGCAGACGGCACAGAGGTGCCTTATGAAATGCAGGAAGGTGACACCTTGACCCTGACAGTAAAGCATAACTCTGATTATACTAACGCAGAGGCAGTCCTGCAGAAGGTCTATAACTCTAATCAGGTCGCGATCTTCCATGATGATACTAAGGACCTTGACTATGGACTCTATCTTTATGACATTGTCCTTAAGGACGCAGACGGTCATATCTATACTCTGATCCTTGATACGCTGGAGCTCACTAAAGAAGGAGGACTCTAATGCAGATACTTAATCTTAGCGCTACCATTAACGTAGCCAGTCTCGAGCCTTCTATTAATACCTACAGACTCGGAGAGGGCGCGGGCACTTATGAATATCCTGAGCTTAATAACAAGCCTAAGATCAACGGCGTGACCCTCGTAGGCGATATATCAAGTGCTAACCTCGGGATCAAGACCTCGGACCTGGCTAATGACTCAGGCTATATCTCTGAAGCAGATATTCCTACGGCCACCTCTGACCTTGTTAACGACTCGGGTTTTGTCAACGCTACGCAGGTGCAGGAAGTAGTCTCTGACACGATCCCCTCCGATATATCCTACTTCAATAATGACGTGGGATATATCACTAATGCCGATATCGGTAATATCCCTACAAGGACCTCCCAGCTCGTTAATGACTCGGGATATATCACCGCTGCAGAGGCTCCTGTAGTCTCTGTCAATAATATGTCCGGAGCAGTCGTATTAGATGGCTCTAATATCGAATATGAGCAGAATGTATCATTAAATTCTAAGATAGACGCCGTTGAAGCCGATATTCCTACGGCTACCTCAGAGCTGACTAATGACTCGGGCTTTATTACTAATGCGAGCATACCTACAAGGACCTCCCAGCTTGTTAATGACTCGGGCTTTGTAAATGCTCAGAATATACCAGTTCAGTCGGTTAACGGTGAGACCGGGGCCGTAGAGCTGACGGCTACAGATATCGACTACGATAGTGATAACACGGTAGCAGCGAAGATTGACGCTAATGCACAGGCGATAGACTCTAATGAGCAGTCAATAGGCGACCTCTCTACCCTCATGACCTCAGACAAGTCAAGTTTAGTAGTGGCGGTGAATGAGGTTATAAATTATCACAATGCGACCCTCCCTACAAGGACCTCCCAGCTCGTTAATGACTCGGGTTTTGTAAATGCGCAGGCTATCGAAGCAAACAAGGTTAAAAGCATATTTTTGACCACAACCTATAATTGTAGTTATGCAGATAACAACACGATATGTTACAGAGGCACAGGACCGGATATAACCACATTGTCAGGTTATCCAACGGGTAAAACTATACTTGCGGTTGTTATTGAGCGAAGTTATGTAGATAACAAAATTTACCCTGCTATTACAAGCCTTGACAGTAATATTCTTTATACCGAGAGTAAAAATAGTGGAACGGCTTATATCGGCATGAGGGTACTTTATACTGATTAAAGAGGAGGGTAAACAATGCCAACAATTCATATCAAGAGAATAGATCAGTGCATGATTAAGATTACCGGCATAGGCTGGAAAAATATACTCTACTGTGAGTTTGACGCGATCAATGCGGATGAGTCTATATCAACTGAGCCGGTAGAGCAGCTTAGATATATGTTATCATCTCCCACATATGCCGGGAGAGCCGTTGAAGATTATATAAAAGAAAACGGCATTAATATAGAACATGCAATTCAGTCCGTGCCCTATTGGTTCATCACAGATAAGTCTAACCTTGGTCAGACCCTTGCAGGTACTCCAAGGCTCGTATTCCCTCAGCCGGACAGAGATAACCCAGACACTTATATCCTGGATGAGTATAAGATAAATAACGAGACTACAGAGCGCGCTACGCAGGAGTCAGGCATAGAGCTCGATCAGGCGTTCTACTGCGAATATGAAGGCGTTGAGGAAGATGATTGGCACCGTATAGGACGCGGCACAGATGACAACCGCTTCGGTCATTATACATTTCAGGGCACCGTTATGCCGTTCCTTTATTCGGATGACTTTACTGCGGACCTGAGCGAGCAGGGAGCACAGGGGAGTTCCGGCGTATGTTTCTACTCAGGTAATAGACATTGGTATTACCAATATAATTATGGTCATCCGTATATGTTCCCTATATTGATGATACAGGGATCTAAGACTCATGCTCTGTCTGTTCACCTCTGCGGTTTTGGTGCACCTTACCCCTTCTATAAGAAGGCCTATAATGTGGGGAAGAAGGAAGAGGGCGAGCCTAAGGAGTTCGTAGCGTTCATTGACTCCTGCGTTATTCAGCCTACATTAAACAACTCTTTGTTAGAGGACTTCTTAAGGTGTCCTGACACGGCCGTAGCTAATGATTATCTTAATAACACTCTCTTCATACAGTTTGGAAAGTGGGCCGAGGACATAGACCCCTTTGACGGTTGGGGAGATCAGGACGAAGATAACCCTACAGGAGGCACAGGTGACGGCATGCTCTCAAATGATGTTATTGAGGTCTTGCCTCCTACAGTTAGCGCGTGGAATAAATTCTTCACGGTCTACTCGGTCACGCCCTCGCAGCTTAATGACTTCGCTGATTTTTGCTGGAGCCCGGACCTGATAGACACTATGCTTAAGTTCTATACTTCACCCTCGGACGCGGTCCTTGGCCTTATGTTTGTGCCCTTCGAGCCCCAGGTATCGGGAGGTAGAGAGATCTATCTCGGAAATGTCCCTTCAGGCGTCACGGCTGCCACAGTATCAAGACAGTTCCAGCGCCTTGATTGTGGTTCTATATTCATACCGGAAGCGACAAAAACCTATCTTGACTATGATCCTTATACTAAATGTCAGATATATTTGCCGTTCATTGGAATGAGACAGTTATCCATGGATGACTTCGTCGGTAAAAATATGGGCGTGCAGTATGTGATAGACATGATGACCGGCGCATGCGTAGCGCATGTCCTGTCTAACGGCTCGATCAGATACTCCTTTGCCGGATCCTGCGGTATATCCGTGCCGATTACTTCGCAGGATCTTAGCCAGGGCATACTGACGGCAGCTACTACGGCAGC
>AUXO016079861.1_pt1 | contig 11815 bp, 12 predicted proteins | sample 768731 | NCBI WGS metagenome assembly AUXO01 (sample SAMN02715735, study PRJNA202380) | gut metagenome | biome: sheep rumen | host: Ovis aries | place: New Zealand: Palmerston North | reverse complement strand
TTAAATTGTGAGAAAACATTATTCCAAATTTCAACATATCTTTCTTGTTCTTCATCATTATAAAACTTTTCTAAAGCATCTCCATCAGGATCATATTTTTCACCACGATCATAAAAAATCTCTGAATCTGGGCCACATGGTCCCTCTCCAATTTCCCAAAAATTACCTTCTAGTGGCACAATATGATCAGCAGCCAATCCAACTTCAACCCATCTTTCTTTAGCTCTCTCATCATCAGAATAAACAGTCACATATAATAATTCTTTTGGAATATCAAAGTATTCTTTTGAAGTTAACAATTCAAAAGCGAAAGCAATGGCTTCTTCTTTAAAATAATCTCCAATACTAAAATTTCCCATCATTTCAAAGAAAGTTTGGTGTCTTTTAGTAATACCAACATTATCTATATCATTAGTTCGAATACACTTTTGAATATTAACAATACGTCTACTATCAGGAATCGCACTACCATCAAAATACTTCTTTAATGGTGCAACCCCAGCATTAATCCATAGTAAACTATCATCATTTATAGGAACTAATGGCGCACTTTCATATACTTTATGATCTTTTTTTGTAAAAAAACGAAACCAGGTATTTCTAATTTCATCATGACTCATATATTTCATAAATTACACCTCTTCTAACATTTGTTTTAATTGATTAATTGAATTTTTGATTGTTCCATTATTTAAAATGTAATAATCAGCATAAGCTATTGGCCCACCTTTATATAAATTCTCTATCTCTGATAAATCTCGATACTTAATTGTCTCTGAATCGAATGGCCTTTCTGGTCTCTTAGCCACTCTCTCATAACGTAGTTTTTTATCCGTTACTACACAAACTAATTTTAATGAAGGAAACTTCTCAATTAGGTATTTATACTCATACCACGAATATAAACCATCAATCACAACATTACTATTTTCAATTTCCTTTATAATATCTTTCTCAATAAATTTTGCATAACATTCAGGGCCGTATTCTTTTCTTAAATTTTCTCGGAACTTTTTTTCACTTACTCCATCTGGAGTTCTTTCAATGTCAGCCTCGTCCATTAATTTATATGTGATTCCTCCCATATATATTTTTTTCCAATTGATATTTTCTAAATAATCAATAATGGTACTTTTTCCACTTCCACTCATCCCTACTACTGCTATTAATTTATTCATTTATTCCTCCACCATTTTCTTCATTACGCACAACTTCTAATGCCGCATTTTTCAAATCAGCAAGTGACCTGTTTTCAATAGTATAATCAAACTTATCATAATAAAGGATTTCTTTTTCTGTAATATGATTAGCTTCTTCTGTAGTTAATTTAGCATCATAATTTTTTCTTTCTAATTTTATAGTAGTAACATCATCATATTTATTCTTTATTCCTTCAAATTCACGAATCAATCGCGCGTCTACAATAATAAATGTATCAAAAAAATTAGATAATATTTCAATATCTTCATAAAGTCTTTTTAGTAAAAAATCTTTTTTACCCATTTTTTCAGAAATAATCTCTATTCCCATTTTTTGCAAAAACTCTCGAGGCTTATCTTCCTCTCTACCATCCCAGTTAAAATAGTTTTGGGCAAAAGCATAAAGAGGCTCTGTTATATGCATAACGCAAGGCTTATAACCATAGTCTTTTAACTCTTCTCTTAAATATTCGCCAAAAGTATTCTTGCCAGTTTTGGCTAATCCTCCTATTACAAATACTTTCATACTCTTCCTCCTTAAAAAAAAGATGATACCCAAGGAGTGCTAATTGCACGGTACCATCCTTTCATAAACTTATTTTGCATAACGGTCTCCCGACTAAACTACTTGAGTAGCTTCCTAAGTGTATTATTTGCTCTTTTCACCACCCAGAGCATCTCTTTGAATAAACTATCTTAGTACTCATCTCATATCAACATCTAGTAATTAACTATATTACTTATTTTAACAAACACTAAAAAATTATTCAATCCTAAATTTACATTTTATAAGATTATTTCTTCACCTTCATCTATTTTTTTATTTTCCTTTTTAGTTTTTATAAAGCCTATAATTTCTGTTTGTTCAGTTACAAATACAAGAATCACTTTAAGACACGCAATACAAGGAGTCGCAATTACCATTCCAAAAATACCAAAAAAGTGTTCAAACAATAATAAACCTAAAATAATTGTAACAGGGTGCAGTTTTAACGTATGTCCCATTATTAATGGCTGATAGAAATTGTTTTCCAATAGTTGAACTACAAGAATTGAAATAATAACACAAATTCCAGTTATCGGAGATATTGTAAAACCAACAATCACAGCTGGAATTCCTCCTATATATGGTCCAAAATAAGGAATTATATCAGTGACAGCGCAAAACATAGCAAACAAAATAGGGGCTTCCATTCCTGCTAACGTAAGTCCAATACTTTGAGTTATAAAAACTAAAAGCATAACAATTAAAACTCCTTGAACATAGTTTCTTAATGAAGTATTAATTCTATGAATCAATTCTTCATACCCATTTCTCCAAGAAATAGGAATAAAATCATAAATAGTATTGTTTACTTTTTCAAAATCAAACAATAGATAAAAACCTATCATTAGACCTAAAACAAAATTAAGACCTTTGTTAAAAACGCTCTTTCCAACAGCAAATAAGTATTTTGGCATATCAGATCCAATATGCACACCATAATCCGTAATCATTGAGGTTAATTCTTTTTTTATATTATCTGCATTTATCATATGATTTGTATCAATTTTTTGAATTAAATTCATTGCAAAATTACTAATATTTTCAAAAATATTAGGGGCTGCATTTAAAAAATCTTTCAACTGATAAACCAATGATGGTATTAATAAATATGATACTAAAAATAACACGCCAATAATGACTAAATATACTAATATGCAACAAACAATTCTAGGGATTTTTTTATATTGCATCCAAGAAACTAAAGGCTCAAAAAACCAAGCAATTAAAAAGCCTATAAAAATCGGAGAAATAACTACAAAAAAATCCTTTACATATTTTAAGAGATGCCATTCCTTAATTAAATATGTTCCCAATAAAACTAAACACATAATAGCCATAAAATAGCCAAGATTAATTAGTTTCTTTCCCGTTCGTAAAATATGATTTAAACTTTTAATATCGATATTTTCTTCTTTTTCTTTAATCTTTCGAAACATTTTATCATCTCCATATTTATTGTATCAAAAATATAAAAAAAAAGCTTTATTTTTAAAAAATAATTTACATTTCTTTTCTCTTTTAAAAAGATACGTTATAATAATTACAGGTGAAATAATGAAAACAATAAAAGATATGGTTATAAATGAAATAATGATTAAAAATTCAAAATTTATTACTATCATTCAAAATATTGATAATGAAAATATTAACCAAATATTAAAATCTGTAAAAGATAAATACCCAAAAGCAACACATTATTGCTACGCCTATATTTACAATAATAAAAAGCAATGTAGTGACGATAACGAACCTAGTAATACAGCAGGTAGACCAATGCTAAATGTCTTAGAAAAAGAGCAACTTAGCAACATAGCAGCAGTTACCATTCGCTATTTTGGAGGAATTAAACTTGGCGCTGGAGGTTTATTAAGAGCTTATACAAAATCAGTAACAGAAGTCCTAAAAAAAGCCAACTTTATTACCCTTGTTGAAGGATATAAAATAAAAATATGTTTTGATTATAGTAGTGAAAAGCAAATCAATTATTTATTAGAAGGAAACGTCTTGGAAAAAGATTATTCCCAAGACGTTACTTATATTGCATTAATAAAAAAAGAACATTTAGAGAAACTTCATAATTTTTCTTACGAAATATTGGAAAAATTATATATTGAAAACTATTAATAATTATGTATTAATCAAACTTTTCAATTTACGAATTACTTTTTTTTCAATTCTTGAAATATAAGACTGAGATATTCCAAGTTTTTGAGCAACTTCTTTTTGTGTATATTCTTCATTTCCCAATAAGCCATATCGTAAAATCATAATTCTACGATCTCTCTCTTTTAGTCCCAAGATTTCTTGAATCATCAAACTTTTATTATCTTTATCTTCTATATTTCTCGGAACTTCGTCTTTATCAGTACCAATAACATCTTCTAAATGCAATTCATTGCCATCACAGTCCAATGAAAGAGCTTGATCAATACTAACTTCGCATTTTACTTTTTTGTTTTTTCGAAGATACATTAATATTTCATTATCAATACACCGAGAAGCATAAGTAGCTAATTTTATGTTCTTATCACTACTAAAAGTATTTATTCCTTTTATAAGGCCAATACTCCCAATACTAACCAAATCTTCTAAATCAACACCTGTATTTTCATACTTTTTAGCTAAAAAAACAACCAATCTTAAATTATGCTCTATAAGCTTATCTTTGGCAGCACCATCACCAGAATCTTTTAAGCGAATATACCGTTCTTCCTCCTCTCTAGTTAAAGGCTCCGGTAATACATCTGTTGCCCCTACATAAAAACAACTTCCTACTTTAAAAAAAAGTTTTTTAAGAAATTTTATAATTTTTAACATAATTCCTCCTTTAATTTATTAGGTAAAATACAATTAACATTTGAAATAGCAAATTCTTCATTCGCAATTCCAACTAAACAGCCATTTATTTCTTGATTATTAATAATAATTTTATCCGGTCTAACACAAGGAATTATACCAGTAGTGTTTAATGCTTTATATGGAACGTAGATTACTTTTTTTAATGGAAGTTTTAAATTTACCAGAATTACACTCTCTTTTTTTATTGGTGATATTAATCTGTTACCAGTATCAATAAACCCCTCTAATAAATATTCTTTTTTTTGATAAATTATTTTTACTAAATATTTATTAATTATTTTTTCTTTGTAACTTAAGCATTCTTTACAAATAATTAAAACTATCAAAAAACTACCAATAATCAGAAACAAATAGCAAGAAACAATACTTTTAGAAAAGTCAAAAAGATAAAAACTACCACCTAAAATAATACTTATTAAATAGAAATAAAATGTATTTTTCAAAATATTTCTTCTACCAAAACTAATATAATTAATAAAAATACTTAATATTATCTTTATAATAGCCAAAGAAATATTAGATACTTTTATAAATAAAAATATTGTGGTAGAAGCTCCTATAATACTACCAAATAAGAGTCTAATATATTTTTTATTAATTTTTAGTATTCTTTTAGTACCATAAAGAATCATAAAATCTAGTAAAAAGTTTACAATAAAAATAAATTCATAATACATTTTCACATAATCACCAAAGATATTATAAAAAGAAAAAAGCGACTTATTTGTCGCATTATAGTTAAATTTTCTTTTTTTTCATAAAAATCTTTATACAATAAGTTAAAAATATAGCCATGATACCTACAAAAGTCCATTTTAAAATGGTATTTAATAAAGGTATTTGAATAGTATACTTATTAATAATATCAAACATATTTTCTGGAAGATATTTACCAATAATTGAGGCTATATCTTTTAGACCTATATTATACTTAATAAACGTAAGAATTCTTAGAAATATTTCTATGATTGCCATTAAAAATACAAAAGATGAAAAATGTTTAAAAAACATTAATACCACCACAATTAATATAATCAACACAATTAAATCTATATACATACTTCATTCTCCTACTCTACTAATACTTTATCATAAATACATATAAAAATAAAGCAAAAGAATTCCTAATTTTAGTGCGAAAGTTTATTCACAATTTCGAATAATATATTTTTAATAATTAATGCTTCAAAACTATTCGTAAAGTTTCCCAATCATAGATACCCATTTTTCAACAAGTTATTCTATTAATTATCACCATACTTTTTTACAAGTTGACCCTTATTATTAACTTTTGCGGCATTTTTGACAGGAAGAATAGTTCCCATATTGCCCTCATATTTTTTAGCCAAAGCACGCAAGTGCTGTCTAATACTTTCATCTGAAATGAAACTATTTAATTTCTGTGCGCTATCAATAACTTCGTTCGAATTTTCAATTATTTTTTTCGCAATTTGTGAAACATTTCCATCACCTATACCTTCAATTGAATAACCAGTTGCTGCTGTCCATATATGCTCAAGAAGACATTCCTTTATTTCTTGCAAAAGGGAAGCTTCAATCCAGTATATAAACTTAGTATTTGGATATTTTTCCTCTAATAGCAAGCATCGCAAATAAGGTATTATCATATCGTTGGTACAATACCATGTATCTACATATACACAATCATAATTACTTAAGTCCTCTCTTTCAAGAAATTCATAAGCATCACAATGTACAATATCTACTTTTTTAGGTAATTGAGACTGGACCTGGGATTGAAATAAGTTAATAACATCACTATTTAATTCTAATATAGTTATACCAGTAACATTTTCTTTTAAGCCTGCCATATAAGCTGCATATCCAAGACCACAACCACACATTAAAATATTTCCATTTGCTTTTGTAAGAAATTCACTCAAAGTATTTATTTCATATGGTTCTACGCTCATATAACCACTACGATTTACATTGGTTAAAGATTTGTCAAGCAAAAATGGAAAAGCAATTAGAGGCGCACTAAAATCTTGATTATCCGGCACAGAATATTTATAATAATGAAATCGAAATAAATATGGATTATCTGGGTTACTATAAGTATTTTCATTATATGGCCCAATTGTATTCGGAACTATGAAACGCATGTCTTCTCGCTCAGAACCACGCCGCCTTTTTTCTATTTCTTGAATATCTTTAGCATATAATAAACCTCCAGGAATATAATTCATAGACCCAGATGTTGCTTTGTTAAACTTAACATTTTGAAGATAGGGATTATTTGTAATTTCTTCTCTACTCAATTCTTCTATATTTATATTAGCCATAACTTTAAATATAATATCATATTGGTTCTGCTGTAAATAATATGTTATAGCACGAGAGTCCAAAGAACGTAAAAAATACCTCTTATATAATACCTGCAAAGCTTCAAAATAATTACTACAATTAGTTCCTTCAAGCAAAGTATCTCGCACATTTTGAGTCGTAAGTATTAACATCATTTCTTCACCTAAATGATTAACTACTATTGCCTCTTGCAGTTTATCCAAAGTTCCCATATCAAAATTTTTAAGTACACTTAACATATATATTTCTCCTTTTTGTTACTATTATTAGTATTTATTTGCAATACCGAACAATTTAAATTTTAATATTTAAAAGACTTCCATTTTTTTAATTGTATTCCTTTAGGATCTTCGTGATATGTGAACTCAGTTGCTTTTTCTGGATGCATTTTAGCAAAAGTTTTTAATAATCTACGAAGATTATCATCTGAAATCAACAAATCAAGAGATTCTTTGCTATTGATCATCGTCCTATCAAAATCAATTAATTCTTTTGACAACTTACTAATCATTGGGTAGTATGGAAAGCCAATTTTTTCATGGCTAACCTGTTCATATATATAACGCAGAATAGCCATTTTAACATCTAAAAATAATTTCTTTTCTAACCAATATATAAACTTAGTATTAGGATATTTATCTTCTAATATTAAGCAACGCAAATAGGCATCTATCATATCATTAGTATCATACCACGTATCTACATATACGCAATCATAATTACTTAAGTCTTCTCTTTCAAGAAATTCATAAGCATCGCATTCTTGAACATCTACAGATCTAGGAAAGTAATGCAACGCTTGACTCTTAAACAAGTTGATAACATTAGGGTTAGACTCTAATATAGTTATATCATCCACTCTATCTAATAATGCCGCCTTATAGGCTGAGTATCCAATTCCACAACCACATATTAAAACCTTACCTTTCACTTCTTTCAAAAAATCACTTAAAGTATTTTCTTCATATGGCTCTGCACTCATATATACCATAGAGCCACCCGTTTCTGCTAACGAAGAAAAATATCTTATTCTATTTCTATTTTCATTATAATGAAAGAGGTTATGCATAGGTGTATATGGATTACCAGGAATCTTCCCCTGAACCGCTACATCAAACTCCTCGATTGAATCACCAAAGATAGCTCTTCCTGAAGTTTGCATCTTTCTTCGAAAAGTTGTACTAGCCGGAAAATAGGCCATATCACCAGATACTGCATGCTGAATTTTCACAGCATTGTAAGAATCTTTTTCTAAGTCTTTATCACTAATATCTACTATATTAAAAGTATCCATTATTGTGCTAGCCATATTTAGTTGGTGCTTTTGTATATATTTTGTCACTGCATCCCGCTCATACAATCTTTGATATTCAGAAATCCAACCATTTATCACCGCCGGTATATCATCTTTCACTACTTTTTTTAATGTTAGAATTTCTATTATGGTACTACTCATTAAATATATTATTACAGCCTCTCCAATATCATCAATAAGCTCTTGATTCCGTGGTCTACCCAATCTTCCTGATATTTGCATATAACTCCCCCTAAATGTATCATACAATAACACATTTAAACAGGAATTGCAATAATAATTGAGAAAATTATGCAATCTTTTTACGATAATGTCATATTTCATCGTTTTTTGAAAATGTCAGTATGTAGCATGATATATTCTTACAAAAGGAGCAATCACTATGAATAGCAAAAGATTGTGTTAATTGTGAAAGAACAAAATTATCTCCATTAGTGACTAATAAAGTGATGTACTATGCAACAATGCATGGATGTTAATCAAAAGTTCTGAAGATTCATTTAGAATCTCTAATAACAACTAAGTATACAATACTAAAACATACTATACTGACACTAAAAAAACAAAAGAACGATATTAATCGCCTTTTGTTAAAAGTTTATCTCCTTCTTCTAACATAGTAGTAATAAATATTCCATATCCTCTTTTTACATCTTCTACAATGACATAATTTACAACCCCTATTAATTTATTATCTTGAATAATTGGTGAACCACTCATACCTTGAATTATACCGCCGGCTTTTTCAAGCAAACGTTTATCTGTAATTTCAAATAGTATATTTTTACTTGTAGAATTATCATCTAAAGAAATAATTTTAATAGAATAGTCTTCTGTTTTATCTTTTTGAATAGAAGTTCGGATAAAGGCTTCTCCACTTTTTATATTTTCTTTTGGAGATATTTCTAAAGTTGAAGTTTTAGGAATATCTTGATAAATTCCAAAAATACCTTCTACCTCATTTAATTCAATCGTTCCAAGAATAGCATTTTGATTTATAGTAGCATTTTTTTCACCTGTTGTACCATCTTGACTTTTTTTTATTGATGATACTTCCGCTTTATATATCTTGCCATCTTCTATTTCAAATTTTGAAATACTTGAACTTTCTATTATCTCATGACCTAAAGAGCCATAAACACCAGTTCCAGGATCTATATATGATAAAGTTCCAATACCTTGTATTTGATCTTTTACAAAAAGGCCGGTTTTTAGAATGTTATCTTCTTTTTTTAAAGTTAAAGGAATAGAAATTAATTTATGATTTCTTTCTATCATAAAATTATAAGCCATTTCCTTACTTAAAGATTTATTTAATGAATTAATATCTTTTACTGGTTGGTCATTTACACTTTTTATTATATCTCCAACTTTAAAGCCAGCACTTTCTCCTATATTTTTACCAGCTACCGGATAAAATCCTACTATATACACCCCATCAGAGTGAACTTCAATTCCAATTGTCTCTCCACCTACAATTACTTGATTTGAATATGCAAAAATATTGAGTGGAAATAATAATAAAAGTAAAAATGTAATAATTTGCCTTTTTCTCATAATGTCACCTCAATAATAGCTTGGCCTAATTTCGACAAATTATTCGGAAAAGTTTAATTTTATTTATACTTTTTGCTTTGGTCCATTAGTTTAATTTGGTCATAAAAAAGTTCTTCTATATTATTCTAATATTTCTTAGCTAAAATACACAGCTACTCTTTTATATTTGTCTTGAAATAAAGCAATTTAGCTTTTCTGAATCACTTACTGCAACTTCTGATTAGTTAACTAATTTCATTATAATATTATAAATATTTTCTTTATACACATAATACATATCATCTCTGTTTACTTTTCTAATACTTTACATACCAATGACTTCAATAAATGATACATGTAATATCATAGGCTATGGAAAAACACAAACAAAAAAATGAAGCAAATTTATTTTACTTCATTAAGATAATTATAAAAAGTTGAAATGATTGTTATTCTTCTACTTGAAAATCTACAACCTCTCCATTTTCTTTGACAACTTTTGTAATTGCCTCTTCTGCTTTCTTTAATTTGTCATCACACATTTTTGATAATTTTATAGCTTCATTAAACTCATTGATTGCATCATCTAATGGTACATCACCAGTTTCTAGTTTTTTTACTATTTCTTCTAATTTTTCTAAACTTTCTTCAAAACTTAATTCTTTTGTTTCTTCTTTAGCCATATAAATTTCTCCTTTTAAATTACTTTCGTTTTTATCTCTCCATCGCAAAATTGAATTTCAAGGACATCTCCTTTTTTTGTGTTTTTGCAACTATTTATTACTTTATTATCCGCTCTCGTTATTGTATAACCTCTTTTTAATGTTTTTAAAGGACTTAGTGGTTCTAATTTAGATATTAATTGTAAATACTTAGTACTCTTTTTGTCTAATAATTGATATGGTTTTTGCAGTACATATGAATTTTTTAGTCGAAGGAGTTCTTTTTCCTTTATATGAGTCAAATTCATAAGACTATATTTTAATCTTTCGAATAAATTATCAAAAATCATTTCTTTTGTTTGATAAATTGTAGTTGGATTTTTAAATAAATTTCTATTTTGAAAATTATCTAGCTTTGTACGATTTCTTTTTATCTGATTTTTAATTGTTTGATATAGACGAATATCAATACTTTTTAAATAAGATATTACATCATTTAATTGTGGAACTGCCATTTCAGCGGCTCCTGTTGGTGTTGGCGCTCTTAAATCAGCAACAAAATCTGAAATAGTAAAATCAATTTCATGACCCACTGCGCTTATAACTGGCGTTTTACAATCATAAATTGCTCTAGCCACTATTTCCTCATTAAAAGCCCATAAATCTTCAATTGAACCACCGCCACGTCCTACAATTAAGGTATCTAATTCAAAATCATCAGCTCTTTTTATTTGTCTTACAATATCTTCCTTAGCATTTTCACCTTGCACTAATGCCGGAAACAAATAAATTTCAGTTAAAGGCCAACGTCTTCTTATTGTAGAAACAATATCTTTAATTGCCGCTCCAGTAGGCGCTGTTACAACGCCAACCTTTGCAGGAATTTTTTTAATACTTTTCTTTTTTTCCTTAGAAAATAGACCCTCATCCTCTAATTTCTTCTTTAATTGCTCATACGCAATATACAGATTACCAACACCATCTTCTAACATATCATTAACATAAATCTGATAACCACCATTAGCTTCAAAAACACTTATTTTACCAGTAACTAGCACTTTCATACCATCTTTAGGCAAAAACTTTATTTTTTTAGTATTTGAAGAAAACATAATTGCATTAATTCTACTGCCTTCATCTTTTAAAGTAAAATAATAATGTCCTCTACTATGTGCTTTAAAATTTGATATTTCTCCTTTTAAAAACACTTCATTCAGATGAATATCATTATCAATTTTATATTTAATATAGCGAGTTAATTGAGTAACTGTTATGTATTTATCATTCAATTATATCACTCCTATAACAATTTATTTATCTTCATCATGATATATTTTATCCAATACACCATTAATCATCTTAGTAACTG
>AUXO010759479.1_pt1 | contig 11815 bp, 8 predicted proteins | sample 768731 | NCBI WGS metagenome assembly AUXO01 (sample SAMN02715735, study PRJNA202380) | gut metagenome | biome: sheep rumen | host: Ovis aries | place: New Zealand: Palmerston North | reverse complement strand
CTGCAACATGATCAATTGCTTTTGTATGTATTCAGATTACGAGCCGCTCTCCCTTGATGAATGGATAGAATGTCAGGAAAAACGGCTCAATAATAATAGTCAAATTGGTTAAAATTAATTAATCCAGTGTATCTATAATGTTACGTTTGATTCTTCTGTAATAAATCAATGTTATAATCAACGAAACTATTTCCGCTATAGGAAATGCAAACCACACAAAGTTTATATTACCGATTAAGCTTAACAGCCATGCTACCGGTATCAAAACTACCAGCTGCCTTCCTAAAGATACCACAAGAGAATAATGACTCTTAGCAAAGGCCTGGAACATTGATCCCAACATGATACATATAGACGCTATAGGGAAATGAATAGCAATTATTCTCAATGCCGGTGTACCTATTGCGATCATGTTGTCGGATGCATCAAAAAGCTTAAGCAATAATCCCGGAATAGCTTCAAAAACCAGTGTTCCCAATGTCATAATAGAAAATGCACACACTAACGAAAAACGCAAGGCCTGTTTGATACGGTCTTTTTTTCTTGCGCCATAATTATATGAAAGCACAGGAATCATACCATTGTTAAGTCCGAATATCGGCATAAAGAAGAAGCTCTGCAGCTTAAAGTATGCTCCAAAAACAGCAACTGCTGTGGATGAAAATGTATTAAGTATCTTATTGAAGAGATAGGTCATAACAGATCCTATCGACATCATGAGTATAGAAGGTATACCTACAAGATAAATCTGCCTGATTGTCTCTAGCTTAGGACTTCTTACACCCTTAATTGACAATTTAACATCTTTGTTTCTCTTTATATTCATAATAAGACCAAGACATCCTGCAACACACTGTCCCAAAACTGTAGCTATAGCCGCTCCCGCAACTCCAAGTTTTGGAAAAAATCCAATTCCAAAGATCAAAAGCGGATCTAATATAATGTTAATTACAGCTCCTGTTAACTGTGATATCATACTCTCAAAAGTACGTCCCGTAGATTGCAGAAGACGTTCAAATGTCATTTGGAAAAACAGACCAAATGAAAGAATACATACATATTGCAGATAGGTGACACCATAATCTGCTATGACCGCATTATCAGTCTGTGATGCAATAAATGGTTTAACAACAAATATCCCCGTAAAAAGAAATATCAGATAATTAAACAACGTCATCAATATTCCTGTATTAGCTGCAGCATTTGCTCTATCATATTCTTTTTCTCCAAGACTTCTTGAAAGCAGCGCATTAATTCCGACTCCTGTACCGGAGCCTAATGCTATCATCAAAGTCTGTAACGGAAAGGCTAATGTAAGTGCTGTAAGGGCATCCTCTGAAACCTGAGCTACAAAAATACTGTCAACTATATTATACAGTGCCTGAACCAACATAGATATCATCATTGGAAGTGACATTGATATTATCAAAGATTTAACAGGCATTACACCCATCTTATTTTCGGATAACTGTTCTTTATTAGAAGTATTCTCCATACATATTCTCCTCTTTTTTATGGCAACTACACTAATGCAACCAAAGAAGTATATCATAAATCATCACCATATGAAAGTACAAATTTTCTTTTTTTTACTTTAAAAGATAATTACAACTTAAATGCAATCAATAATCCGAATGATTTCGCGAATATATATAAAAAAAAATAGGGGACGAATATCGTCCCCATGTTTTTGCAATATTAGTTAAGATAATTAGCAACATTATTCTTGTCTACAACATCTATCTTTGTCCACATGTTCTTCTCTGGCGGTACTTCTCCGGTCATCGCATTATTGAACAGATAGATAATCGGATCATGTCCCTGACGGAATGGATCCTGACCTATCGCAGCCGTTACTGAACCTTTCGAGATAGCCTCTAAGTTGTCCTTCATAAAGTCGTAAAGTACTACTTTAACTTTGCCTGTCAAACCATAATCAGCAAGGGCCTGAACTGTTCCAGCCTGTCCTCCGGCTACAACAAATATGGCATCTACATTCTTGTCCTTAGAAAGGAATTGTTTTACCAACTCATAAGCTTCATCGTTGCTGTCGTGACACTCAAGAAGGCCTACCGTCTTAATTCCTCTGTATTTTGAAATGGTCTCATTGAAACCGCTTCTTCTAAGTTCGTGGTTTGTTATACTTCTGTCAGATGTTACTACAAGGAGGTTGCCTCTCTCACCCATCTTCGAAGCAATTGTATCTGCTGCAATAACTCCGGAATCATATGCATTCTGTCCTACGAAGGTAAGGCGCTTACACGGGGTTTCAAACTCACTGTTAAAGGTTATACAAGGTATGCCACGTGCTGCTGCCTTATCTACTAATGCAGCTAGTTCCTCATAGTAACCAACCATTGCAATTCCGGCATATTTCTGATCTATACATTTGTTAACTGCATCGACATATTTACTAAGTGTAATATCCTCAATAGGCATGAAATCCACTTCACAGTTCTTTCTTGCAACCTCTTTCGTTGCATACACAACACCTTCTCTAACCTGTTGCCAGAACTCATGACCAAACGGCATTACTACACCAATCTTAATAGTAGTCGGTGACGTTCTTGAAACAGGACGGATATCTTTGTTATACTTATTAACCAGTCCTTCAAGTCGCCCAAGCATAAACTGCAACCCGTCAATACTGCTACTGATACGTGAGAATGAATTCTTCTCCTGATCCATTATTGTATTAACATGTTCTGTCATCTCACTGATAGACTGTGCAGACTCTGTAAGCTGTTGTCCCATCTCGCTTGTAGACTGTGCAACATGACTTATATTATTGATTTCTTTTCCTATATTCTGTATCTTATCCAGTACCGCAGCATTCTTATTGGTAATATCCTCAAAAGAGTTAAGAGTATCTGTAAATATCTCATTACTCTCGTTAAGATCTTCAATACTTTCATTGATACTGTTCTCAACATTACCGCTACTGTCAATAATCTTCTTAAGTATCTCATTGATACTTCCTATACGTGCCTTGGTATCATTAGATAATACTGTAATCTGTTGTGAAACAACAGAAAATCCGCGTCCCGCCTCGCCTGCACGCGCAGCCTCTATGGATGAATTCATAGAAAGCATGTTAAGCTGATCACTAATCCTTACAATCAACTTGATTGTATCAGCGATCTCTGTAATATTCTCACGGAGAATACCTATAAAGTTAGCTGTATTCTGCATACTCTTAGTAATCTCTGTAATGTGTTCTTTGTAAGTATCCAGATTCTGCTGACCTTTGATAACAGCCTCATTAGAGCCTGCGGCAAGCTGTTGTACGTGATTGATACTTTCCGTTATCGCATCCACAGTAGAATGGAGCTGTTCAACCTTATCAGTTGTATTATGAACGAGGCTTAACTGTTGATCCGTACTTTTCGCCACGTCCTGTACAACATCGGTTACAGATGAAGTATCTTGGAGGGCTTCATCAACACTGGACGTAACATTGTCTATTGACTCGGCCAGAGTTATTACATTGGTTTTAGTCAGGTCTATAAAGTCCTGCAACTGGTCTGAGTCAGAAGCACCATTTGCATTATTTCCCTTTTTATTTTTATTAAACAAACTCATCAAGTACTCTCCTCCTTATGTTTGATTTTTATACGCTGCATATACCACTATAATACTACAAATTAATCAAAAATGAAATATTTTTATAAAAAAAATTGTGTATTTTTATATATTTTTTTCATAAAAATATAATTATTACACATTATGCTTTACTCTTTTGATGCTTCCCCACTTATTTTTGTTTTTCTTATATCCGACAAATGCCAGAATACGCCCCATCGACAAAACATATCTGAAAAATACATTTTCCATAAAGCACATAGCTATAGCCCTTATAACATCAACTACCGTAATACTCAGGTTTTGAGTATATATTCTTTGGAAGAAAGCCGTTAATGTCAGCACTGAACCATAAATACTGTAAAGCAATATAAACTTTAGCATAAACTTAATGTTCAATATCCCATACACTGCAGCAATAAGCATAGAAAAAATACCCATAAGTTCAACAACCGGTGATAACAATTCAAAAAGAAGGTAATACATATAAGATATAAAACTGACCAGCCCAAATCTGAAATTAGCAAATATCTTATAATATTTGGTCATACACTGGAACAATCCTAAATGCCATCTTCTTCTCTGCTTTAATAAATCCCTTAAAGACCCCGGCACCTGACTCCAGCAACATGCATTGGGCTCATATTTAATCGAATATGGTATATTGTTATTACGACAGAAAACATGCAGTTTAACCACCAACTCCATGTCCTCACCCAATGTATTTGGATCATAACCCTTCGCAGCAATCACAACATCTTTTTTAAACAATCCAAAAGCACCTGAAATAATCAAGTTACCATTGTAACCATCCATTAAAATACGGGATGCCAGAAAAGACCTGTCATACTCCAACACCTGCATCGCAATAAGAGGATCCTTAGGAATATGATATCCTGTGATAAAGCCATCTTTTCTTTCAACACATTGTGACACCTGGATCAGGCCTCCAATTGCAACTATTGTTTCATCTTCGAGTAATGGCTGGGCAATCTTTTCAAGAGAATCCTTTTGTAAAACAGAATCTGCGTCAATACACAGAAAATAGGGATACTGTGATACATTTATTCCCATATTTAAAGCATCACCCTTACCACCATTTTCTTTGACAATCAGAGTTAGAGGAACACCATCTATTATCGTTTCATATATTTTCTTTTCCTTCTTACATTCTATCATTCTGTGAATCGGACGATGAACCTCCTTCATGTTAAAAGCTTCTATCACTTCCCTCGCTGTATTATCACCAGACCCATCATCTACAACTATTATCTCATACAGACGGTAATCGAGATCCAACAGGGATCTTATACTGTCCGCTATTGTAACCTCCTCATTGTGAGCAGGCACAAGAATTGATACCGGCATGTAGTATTCGTGAGTCAGCTCGTTGCGTATTTGCGTTCTTCTTTCTTTCGTATAAAGCTGAAAAGCACCTACAACAACGGAGAGAAACAGATATGTAGTATAAAGCAATATATATATTACAAAAAAAATCGTAACTAAGTTTAAGAATATCTCTACAAATTTAGGCATCTATACCGCCCTCCTCACTGCTGCCCTCCATAACATACCGCAAAATGTCCATTGCATATACATCACCACTTTCAATTATGGAATTAACATCTTCCTCACTTATATTCATCTCAACTAAGCTTTTGGCAGAATTACGACGAACATACCAGTTTGTATGGTGAATAGAATTTTTCAAAACCTCTCTGGTTTTTTCCGTCGGATATTTTATAAGTACACTTGCCACAACTATACTTATACTGTTATTAATATCCTTATTCATAAAATCATATAGCATCGGAAGAATCGGTTCATAATAATGTCTTCGATAATATCTGATAAGGGATAAAGTCACCTCAATATTCTGATGTTTTTTTTGAAGAGCTTTCATAAACTCTTCTCCGTAATCATCCTGTGTTGCAGTTATGAAATTAATAATTGCAATCTGCATATTTTCGTCGAACATATCCATATGGGACCACAGTATTTCTGCAAGCGCCTTTTTGTTACCTTTAAATGTAATAAGTCCATCAGCTATAAGCTTCCTATGGTGAAAAATTTTCTGCTCCTCCATACGGCATAACATATTATACAGGGCTTGTACATTTCCGCTGGCATAAAGTGCCTTTAATACATTTTCTCTGCAGTAAACACTGGAATTTTCCAGATATGAAAGTAATAAATCATATATCTGATGATACTCATCTCCAAAATAAGGAGTATGCTTTGAAATGAAATACGCGGCAAAAGCTTTGTCCATATTATCTTTACGGGCATATTCCGCAACTATCATCTGGTACACAGTCGCGCACTGTTCATAATATTTTCTTTTAACCGAATCCTTAAAATTAACTCTTTCCAAGGCTCTTGAATATGCCAGCAGACCATTTGTGTTCTTCGTTTTGCTTTTGATCAACTCAAGATGGTCGTTGCCAACCCGACGTTCATTTATACTACTTAACAGTGATTCAATTATTATCATCCACCTGACGGTTTCCTTTTCAATTTGTTTTCTGTTCCAGGCCGAATAAAAAATATATGCTATATTAAATGCAATAAGCAAGGTACAGACAAACAGATATCCAAAGATCAAGTCATCTATTTCCAATTGCATCTGTCAATTATGCCCCCAGTTTTCTTTAATAATATCATATGAAGCTTTTAATCGTTCTTTATAGTTAATATTAGATTTCCATGTGGGTAGCTCTATCGGCTTCAATCCAATTTCATTCCTATCATTGTCACCTATACCTACCTTAATATCTCTGACCTCAAGATTATCCCTTCCATAATTTTCATAGTAATCGTCATGGATCAATCTCCTTGAAGGGTCTGAAAAATTAAGCATAGTCCATGGAATTCTAAGCTCTACTCCGTTTTCGCCAAAATAATAATCTGCCAGTGAATTATATAATTTTGAATCAGGATTATTATTTCCGTATAACATATGACCTGCATCATATCGTATATAATAGATAAGTTCTTTATCGCTCTTCAAAACTTTTTCCATATCAATATCCCGCCGCCACAGCATTCCTATCGATACAAAGTCATCATTTTCTTTCTCCGGAATCTGTTCAAAGGGATCCTTCTTAGAAAGCGCTTCCATGTAGTTCTGCCTTAGTGAATCATATCTCTTCTGCACCATAAGCTTTGTCCTTCTATAACCATCAATGCACAGAACAAAATCAACCGGTGAGTCAAAGGACAATCCATTCATTCTGTATGTAGTCGAACCGCTTTTCGGGGTAACATCAAATGCCAGATAGGTCTTTTTATTAGAAATATCATCATTTGCCTTAATACAGAAATATATATAGTTAGTATCGTAACTGTAGCTGACCTTATAATCGTCATCCGAAATAACAACCGGTGCTTTATCAAAATCCTTAAAATCACCGTCTAAGCATACATTTCCATATCTATTCTCAGGAACAAATGCCATAATACCCTTAGACTGCGATACTGTCTGTGGATCCTGCCAGTTTTGTGTATGTGTAAGGTCGAGTGCATAAGTAGTGTTAAAGCTTCTCTTAACCCATGAATCCTGCCAGCATTCGATAAATGCACCGCAGCATCCCACATGTCTCATGTGTCTGTAAGATTCCATCAATATGCTTCCCTGTTCCTGCTCCTTTACCGGAGTATGAGCTTCCGTAACGCCCCTTGACGTTGAACATTCATATGAGCTTATCACAACAGGCATAGTGTGATAAGCACATAAAATGTCAACATAACCGTTAAGATACACCTCATTGCCTATCAGCCTGTTAAGGGCCCCGCTTACTTTGTCCTTAGTTTCCTGAGAAAGAGCTTCATTGAAATCCTGACACAGAGCATCTACGTTATAAGATGCAAAAAAACCGGAATACTTATCCTTGTTCTGTATAATATGTTCGGCATCTATCGTACAGAATTTACCATACAAAACAGCATAATCCTCATCATATTCCAAAGGATCACATAAGGGATCATTTACAAAAGTGACAAGACGTTTCTCATGGTACTTATCCGCCTCATAACAGACCATATGATCCATCAGCTTACACAACATGGTTTCAAAAGCATCCGCATTCTCTGTCGAGAGGTATCGTCCCTGATACGAAGATTCATATCCGTTATTATTGGTATATTCAACAGTAAATGGGTTCCAGTCTGTACCAATAATATATCCTATAACCCACGGCGATATATCTTTGCGGAATTTTCCAAAACCTCTTGTATCCGTATCAGGAATATTACGGCGACCATGCACAACATCAACTGCCATTTCAGTTTCTTCGTATAGCTGATAGTAAAAGTCTTCCGAATAAGCGTCATAGGAATTATTTCCGGCATACTCATTAACCTGAATTCCTTGCAAAAGATATAAATGTGTGCTTCTTCTTTGATTAAACTTATAAAAAGCATTATAGAAGGTATCATTATATATTCTGTAAGTACGGATGGTATTTGCGCCCATATCCGAGATTTCTTTAAACCAACGCATCCAGGTCTCTTCATCAATATAATATTCAGAAGGATTGTGACCCGGAATAAATGTGTCAACATTTACCCCTCTTATGACAAAATCTTCTACTTCACCCAACCTGCCCTTATGTAGAATCCTTTTATCCTTCGTCCAAAAAGAAACCGCACTATCCTCAGGATTTCCCACCGGAATATATACACCATAGTAAAAGACCATTGAGTATATCATATAAACGGCAGCACTTATAATCACCAAATTAATAATAACTTTTTTCATTTATACCACCCCTACTGAATCGTATCATTTACTATTCTTGAATTATGGCAGTATTGTTTCAATATATCTATATTATCATCCAGCCATTTTCCACGATTTGTTATATAATCACGGAGCTGTCCAACTGATTCATTATAAGTTGTCAGATTTCGTTCTAACGGCATGAGATAATTAAACGATTTCTTCACAAAATTTTTATCAGTATAATCCCAGACATCACCCCATACATCATAATTACGATCAATCTCGTCACCCAGCCAGTCTGTTGTCTCAGTGATATAATTCTGCAGATACTCATCGCTTAGCACACCTTTTCTAAGTCCCCTGTATTCTGTGATAACCTCATTTACAAATCTCTCGTCCATGACCATTCTTTCAAACCACGGAGAATACTGCATATGGAAACCTGTATAGCCATTTGCCTTATCCATATAGTTATCACAGGAATTGTTAAAATCCCAGACACAAGGCTTTAGTTTTCCTCTGGTATCCTTGTATATATATGTTGAGTAATCACCTGCATCCATATTTCCAAAAAACTCATTGATTATGAAATACTTAGCAAATGCATCAATATCCACATAGTCAGCATAATCATGCTCTCTTCTTACAACATCATAAGAGTATAAGTTTTTCTCTACCTTGCTAAGCTCCTGAGTGATATAATTTTCTTTTCTTTCCGTTATAGTATCCTTCCCCGGATAACAGAGAGAAAACGCGGAGGTTCCATTCTTATAAGCATATTCCGACAATGTGTTTAACAAATCCGTATTTGATTTACGTCTGTCACGCTTAACAATATAACTGGTCACCAACGCATGCTTAGAAGATTTTGTAAGGTTTAAACGCCCCTTATTATGATTAATTGACTCCATCAGGACATATAATCCCTGAAAATCATCATCAATATACAGCTCCACAAACCTTACATTTGGGGCATACTCCATAATCTCGCCTGATACATTCATACACATGTAATTACGTATCAGTGTTCTATCTAAGTATGGACCATTGAGTACCCATTCATTATCTGCGAACATTCCGTCAAAGCCTCTATCCTCTTCCTTACCAAACTTATCCACTAAATGTACAGAATAGGACTTTTTATCAAAGTATCTTGAAGAATTCCCCCTTATATGATAATTGGCATATGTTTCAACCTTTTCTTCATCATCTATATAGGTAAATGAGCCTCTTACAGTTTGCTCAGCTTCAGTTTCATTTTCCTCAGCACAAATACGGCCTTCATCATTTATGAAATAAGACGGAAGTCCCGGAATTTCCTGTCCATCCACATCAATATATATTCTGGGAATAGATTCTTTTTTCAGATGTTGATGCACTCTTTTTGTATTATAATTGCCCTCCAGAAACTGAAGAAAAAAACACGTTATAATCAGGGCAAAAATTGTTAATACCCAAATAATCCTGTTCTTCACTCTTCTATCATCTCTTTCTAACCTGTGATCTCATCACTCTGGGTAACAATATTGACATATTCTATATTCTTCAAGTCATAAAGCCTGTCAGTTATACTCTTAGGTTTACTTTCTGCCAGACGATATACCTTTCTTGACATCTCATAAATAATTTCAAAAGAAACTTCAGTTGTGTTCTTGACTTTCATTAATGCTTTTGATTCAAAGTATTCGTTGACAACACCCTCAACTTCAAGTTCTTCACTTCTCGAACCACGAATGATCAAAAGAATTCGATTCTCATTACGGATTCTTCCAAGCAACATAAGAACAATAAATACTACCGCACTTCCTATACCTGCCACGAGATAATCTCCGGCACCGCAACAGATACCGATAACTATTGCCCAGAATATATATGTAGTATCTCGCGAATCCTTAATTGCTGTTCTGTAACGAACGATAGAAAGAGCACCAACCATACCTAAAGAAAGTGTCAGGTTATTAGCTATAACCGTCATTACCGTTGCTGTAAGAATTGTAAGCGTCATCAGCGATACATTGAATTTCTTGCTGTATGCCGTTCCAACATGGGTGTACCAGTATGATATATAAATGACCACACTGATAATCGCAGCTGAAACTATTCGTATCACGATATCCTTTGTTTCAAGTGTACCTGAATCGAGTATATTTTGTAACAGAATCTGTTTCATTTATCAATTCCTCCTATAAGTGGTTTTTGCTCCATGTTCTTCCCATGAAATATTTGCTTACCGTGGTTTCAAAACCATCGCATTTATTAATAACGTCCTTGATATAGCTTAACAAAAAGCCGTTGAACTTTACTTCCATTACCGCAAGGTACGGATCCATAATGTAATTCTCATTAATATCAGGATCAAATATATTATAGTTAGTCTCCGTAGCCTTAATATGGTGATCAAAGGTCACCCGGATACTGTTTTCTTTCGCCACGAACGCCTTTCGCTGATATGTTATAACAGTCTTAGGTCTGTACTGATACTGATTCATCATATAAAAGCATTCCTGTGCAAATGCTGAATCATTTTGCAAAAGCACACTGTAATCACCGGAAATAAGCCTTAGTGAATCCTCTTTGGATAGTTTAAGCGATCTCTTCTTCTGCAAAGGTCCCTGTTTCTGTTTCATTTCCAGTTTTGCAAAATCCATCTCCGGACCATAATTGCGCAGTCTTATCTTTCTTCGCAGTTCCACACCGTCACATTTTTCAACGTAATCTCTGTCATCATATGAATCAAAATACAACGACCTTATCATATAACCCTGTGATGTTCCATGAGTATCCATGCTCATTATGTTTGCCAATTGGTGCGACAACTGATACATCTTATCTTGCGATATCAGGAATTTTTTCTCCTGTCTTAATACAACATTCAATTTAACTAATCACTCCCAAATAATAAACAGATATGCAAGCATCACCCAGTTATCACAACCAAATGAGCCTGCATATTTTATTACGTCTAGTATCTTCTCTACACTTCTTTTTTATTTTATTATATATATATTATACTACAAATAGAAATTGTTGGCAACCCAACCGGCTATTGAATTTCCCCATTATGCTTTAAAAATGTAACATTTTAAATAATTATACACTTGAGCAGATTATTGCCATATCACCGCTAATCTCACATTCTCCAAATTGTCTGGGAAGAATAAAATGATCACCTCTTTTAATTGCACGCTCTCCAAGCATACCCTCTCCTTCAATTACCGAAACGAGCATAAACAATCTATCCTGCTTTACAGTCTCCTTACCTTTAACTACACCCTTCCACACCGTATAATACTTACAATGTATGAGCTCATCAAACCATTCGTTATCTGTCTTTATAGGAGATTCAGATTTATTAACCTCTTCAAAAGGAACCTTTATCACAGCTTTACTTTTGTCGAGATGTAACTCTCTCCTTTTTCCATTGCTTAATCTATCATAATCATATAATCGATATGTTATATCACTGTTTTGCTGTGTCTCTAATATCATCATTCCGGATGTAATAGCATG
>AUXO015691200.1_pt1 | contig 11816 bp, 5 predicted proteins | sample 768731 | NCBI WGS metagenome assembly AUXO01 (sample SAMN02715735, study PRJNA202380) | gut metagenome | biome: sheep rumen | host: Ovis aries | place: New Zealand: Palmerston North | reverse complement strand
TTTTTTTATTCATCACCATTTTTTAAAGATTCAAGGTATGCTTCGCGAATTTCCTCAGCGAAATCATCGTTTCCTTCGACAATTGGTCCTGTGTAGTCACAGTCCTTGCAGACACATTGTGACCAGTTTTGAGGAATAATCCAATCAATATTTTTAGATCCGCATCTTGGACAAATTTTATGCATTTTCATTTTTAAATCTCCATTAATCTTTTTTGTGTTTTAACCATACACTAATTACCTAGTCTATAAAAAATTGTATATAAATGTTTTTGAATGTAAGTGCACACTTACATTATTAAAATGAGAATAAATAAAAAATTAAAAGTTATAATAAAAAATAACTAAAATTAATGAGTTTAAATAAGAATCAGATAATCCTTGAATTTATTAATGCAATGCAATCACTATTCAAGGATTAATTTCTACTTTAATTTTTAATGGTTATTACAGTACTGTTTAAACCTAATACCCTGGAGTAGTCAATTTCATCAGCAATTTTATTTAAAACACCAATATTATCAAATTCAAGGTTTGGATTTTCAACTACAGGATTGAAGTCAATGCCAGTATCCTTAATAGAAATCAAAATATTATCTTCATTATTTCTAATGATGACATCAATAGTATCGACATGTTCATTAATGTTAATGATATTTACTAACATTTCTTCAATAGCCAAGCTAACTAAAGTTACTGATTTATTGCCTTTCAGATAATTTTGAACATTCTGAGCTAAATTAACCGCTTGTTTAACATCACCATTAATAGTATGTTCAAATACTTTTGAATCGTCATTATGCTTGTTAATGAAAAATCCAGAATATTCTCCATCAGTCTTTTTATTATAATATTTTGAATATGCAAATATGAATAATATGGTTAATAATTCAGCTATTGCAAATGAAATCCAAATTCCATTTCCACCAATTGCAGAAGACAATATAACTGCTGCTGAAATTGGCAATACAAATCCTTCAAGCAATGAGATAATTGTTGATAATTGATTTTTTTGAATAGCTTGAGAATAAAAAGTATATAAAAATGTAATAGCAATACCAACATAGCTTATTGCAAATATTCTCAATGCATTTAATACAACAGGAACATCTGCAGGATTTTTAACACTATACAGGAACAATAAAGATTGAGGATAAACAATAAATAATACAGATAGTGCTAAACTTGAAGCAATGACAATTTTTAAAGATCTTTTAATTATATAATTGACTCCAGAATAGTCCTCTTCCTTAAAGTAAACGGATACGATTGGAGACATTGTTTGTGCAGTTCCAATCAAGAAAATATATAAAATAAATAAACTGTTATAACAAATACTGAATGCGACAACACCTGATTTTCCTATATAAAGGCCTATTAAAAAGTTTATGATAAGTAACTTCAAAGTTAAGTACAACTGGGTTGATGCTGATGAAAATCCTGATGTTACTATTTTTTTAAGGAAACTGAAGAACGAATTAATTTTCAATTTAATAAATTCTAATGTGCGCTCTTTTTTAAAGAAGTAATAAGAAATTAAGATAGATCCCACCAAATAACCTGTTGAAGTAGCATATGCTGCACCTGAAAGACCCATGCCAAATAAACTGATATAAATTACATCACAACAAATATTTACAAGATTTGCAATCAATATAGCCCTAAATGGCAATGTTGGAATACCATCTGCCCTTATGAAATAAGATAAACTCATCATATAACATAAAAAAGGCATTCCGATAATTAAAGCAACAAAAAATTGATTAACATCATTGACTAAAGCAGGCTGTGAAGAACATAACAATTGAGCAATATTGCCCGAAAACAGCAAACCAAAAATAGTAATCAATATTCCGATGGATATCAGTGAAATAATCGATACTGAAAAGTAACTATTACTTTTTTCTTCATCAAATTCGGCTTTTGCAACAGAACAAAGTACACTACCACCTAATCCAATCATCCAGTAAATAAGATTGACAAATGTGATTACAGGAGCAACAATTTGAATCGGTGCAAGATTACCTGCACCAATCAAAAAACTTACAATCAGTCCATCTACAAAAATACAAATATTTCCTGCCATTGATGTAAATAATGTTGGCAGGAAAAATTCCCTAAATTTATTTTTTAACAGTTCATAGTTTCTTTCATACATTGTTTACCTCTAAATACTAAAAAAATCTAAATCATCCAAATATTTAATAAAATTATATATGTATTCTTGTGATACAAACGGCCATTTAATACCTAAACGATACAACACCTGAATAGTATAAGTATTATCAACAGGTACCCAAATCTTTTTAACTTTTCCAGAACCTATTGAAGTAATTAGACCAGACACTCCGTCCTGTTTGGATTTATCTGCAAGAGCTTTATCTAAAGCAATTTCATATTCATTTTCTTCAGCAGGATCGATATTTAATCCTAAAGGTTTGATAATTTCAATTATATCTCCAAAGCAAACACGATGATAATCATATGGATGGAAAACATTGCATTCTTTAGGAGTTTTTGAAAGATTTACAATGGCCTTTGCAGTCGTGTCAATTGGTGAAAATTCCACATTGTTCATTAGCATTGAATAAGGCATTTTTCCTATTGTTATAAATGCTTTTAAACGATTGATGAAACCGTTTGATTCAAAATTGATTTGGAATTCACTGTCTGAGCTTCTTGCCATCAAGTTTCCAACCCTCATTATTTTCACATCCAAATCATCATTGATAGCTGCTTCCAGTACTGCGCGTTCTGCTAGGAATTTAGAATTGAGATATTGGTTATCTACAGCCTGACCAATAAATAAATCATTTTCTGAGAATTTAACATCAACGGGAGGATAATTGTTAATGCTTTCACCTGCAATACTGTATGTAGATACTTGAACATATTTTGCATCTTTCATTTTTGCAAATTTAAGTCCATTTATTACACCACCAAAGTTAATGTCTTCAATATCTGTTCCGGATGAGAAGTGTTTAACATTAGCCGCACAATTAATTATCGTATCAATTTTTTCAGGAATAAGCTTTTCAAAGTCTTCAAAGTTAGTAATATCACCTTCAATTATATGCAATCTTTCATCAAACAAATCAGAATATTCATCGGAGAAGTAATAAAACAATAATGATTTCAATCTTTCTTCTCCATTCAATACTTTATTAGCTCTGATAAAACAGTAAACATCCCCAGTTTCATTATCAAGTATTTCACGAAGCACATGTATTCCCAAAAATCCAGTAGCTCCAGTAAGTAAAATATTACCTAAACTATCCTGAATTTCACCATTAATAAGATTTTCAAGATTATTTTTCTTAAGCAATTCATTAATTTGAGAGTAATCATAGGACAATTCTTCTTTTTTCTCAAATGATTCATCAGATAAAATAAACTCTGCCAATGCTCTTGGCGTTGGATTTGAGAAAACATCACCATAGCTCAAATTATAATTTCTATTTAAAGCTTCCATTGTGATTTTAGTAACTAAAAGTGAAGTTCCACCAATTTCAAAGAAGTTATCTGTGGCGCTTACCTCATCCAGTCCCAAAATTTCTGCAAATAAACTGGCGAAGAATGCTTCAATATCATTTTCAGGAGCAACATATTCTGTAATTAAAACTGGTTCAGGCAAGTTCCTCAAGTCTGTTTTACCATTTACTGTTTGAGGCATTTCATCAAGTTCCATGTAAACAGTTGGAACCATATAATATACCAATTTTTCAGCAAGTGATGCTTTTAAATCATCAATATTAATGGAATATCCATTTTCTTCACGATTTTCATCTTTGTACTCATCATGAACCGTGAAGTAAGCACATAAATGATCATTTCCTTTAATCTTTTTAACAACAACAGCAACTGATTTTATTCCAGGGAATTTTGAAAGGCCCACTTCAATTTCACCTATTTCAATTCTTAAACCTCTAAGCTTAATTTGATTATCCATTCTTCCGAATACATAATAATTTCCATCTTCCGTGACTTTAACAAAGTCTCCTGAACGATAGAATCTGACTCCATTAATGACTTCATAGCTTTCAGCATTTTTCTCAGGCCGGTTTAAGTATTCTCTTGAAACACCTTTTCCAGCAATATATAATTCCCCAATAACATTTGGAGGCAATGGATTTGAATCAAAGTCCATAACCATTTCATGAACATTGAATAGCTCCTTACCAATATGAATATCTGAGCTTTCCAACAGGTGCCCATTACAATAAACTGTTGTTTCTGTTGGTCCATACATATTAAAGAATTTTCCGTTAGAGTTTTTGGAAAGCAATTCATATAATCTTGCTGAGAAGGGTTCACCAGCATGAATATATACTTTAAAACCATACATCGTTTCTTGCATTGCTTCAATTTCCAAATATTGGAGTAAACGTGAAGGTGTAGCGATGTAAACATTTGCTCCAGACCTATGAATCAAATTCATCATTTCAATTGGATCCTTGTATTCTGTATCATCAGCAAATACCATTGGAACTCCATTCAATAAAGATCCCATTAATTCCTGCTGGAATACATCAAATGCTACAGTTGTAGTAGATAATACTTTATAATTTTCTTTTTCAAGATTGTGCACTAATTCATAAGTACAAACATTTCTAGGGTCAGGATATGCGAAGTTTGCAATGTTTCCATGCTCCAAAATTACTCCTTTTGGAAGTCCGGTTGAACCTGAAGTGTAAATCAGATAAGCCATATTATTTGCATGCACATCAGGATTAGGATTTGAAGTGTCTTCTTCTTTTAACAATTCATTAACATCCAATAAATTATTAGAGCATGTAGATAAATCAATACCTTTTTTATCAACTACATCATCAACAATGATAAATTTTGATTCACTATCAGTTAAAACATGCTCAATTCTTTCTGTAGGATATTCTGAGTCCACAGGAATAAATGCAGCACCTGATTTTAAAATACCAAACACTGACGCCATTACATTACTATTCCTGTTTAATATAAACATTATTCTATCTTCAGGACAAACACCTTTTTTAATAAGACTATGGGCAATCCTATTTGCCTTTTCATTTAACTGTGAATATGTAAACTCACCATCACTGGCATATAAAATAACCCTATCAGGATGCAATTCCACCTGATTTTCAAATATTTTGTTTAATCTTTCCTCAGGAATTTCATCATACTCAAAACTATCAATGCCCCAATCATCACTTTCTATTATTGAAATGTCTTTCATCAGTGTATTTTCATCAAATGTTTGGAATTTATTTAAAACAATTCTAATAGAATCCAGGAATGTATTGATTAAAGATTCTGTGTATAGTTGATTGTTGTATTCACAGAAAATTCTGTATTGATTATCAATTTCAACTACATTGATGCTAATTTTAAATTTCAATCCATCATAGTCAATTGATTGTCTTTCAACATTCATTCCACCGATTTCAATGTCTTCAATGATTTTTCCATGATATGCATATAATATTTCCGGAGTGATTCCGAATTCATTTGAAATTTCAGTTAAAGGATATGATGAATAAGCCAATACATTTAACCATTCAGAATTTACATATTCCAAGTATTCCTTAAGATTTGAATCAGAATTTAATTTTAATGCTAAAGGTAATGTTTTAACCATCATGGCCAATGTTTTCTGCTGATTTGGATTGAACCTACCATTAGTGATAGTTGCAATCAGTGTGTCCCTGTTAAAGACAAACTTATTTATAACAAATGAAGTAACGGCCAAGAATAAATTATTTTGAGATATATTTGATTTTAAACAGAAATCATCTACACTTTCTTTATCAAGGAATATATCTTCCACTGCAGCATTGCCCTCAGATTCATCACCATTTATATCCTGTGGGATTAGTGTTGCATCATCAAATTCTTTAATTCTATTTGAGAAGAATAATTTAGCTTCTTCGTATAAACCTGATTGTTCTGTTTTAACTTCATTTAAAGAGTATTCAAAACCGTCAAGTTCCTCCAGTTCATAATCTTTTCCATCATAGATTTTAGCTATTTCATCGAATAAAATGTTTAGGGATGTTCCATCAACAAGAATATGGTGGAAATCCGCAAGCAGCATTGAATTGCCAACTATCTTAAATCTAAATAGTGGCCCTTCATCAAGTTTAAACGGTTTTACAAATTCATCTATATTAACTTCATCAACCACTTCAATAAAATCATCGACTTTCAGATTATTCTTTCTTTTTTGATAGGCATCACCATTTTCCATCACAATTATTGTTTTTAAATATGGATGGTTTTCAATAGCTTTAACAATTGAGGATTTGAGTTTTTCTGCATCAATACCATCCCCAAATTCCATTTTCTTTGGAAGATTATATGCTGTATTTTCAGGATCTTTAATGCAGTCAAAGTAAACACCCAGTTGATTAGAAGTTAATGGATATAATTCTTGAACATCACTTGATTCAGTATCTTCAATTTTTATTTCAGATGCAATTTTTTCAATAGTTTTATATTTTAAAATCTCAGTAACATTTAGCTGAGCATTTAAATTACTGTAAATTGCAGAAGTTAATTTAATGACTGTTAGAGAGGTTAAACCTACACTAAATAAATCAGTGTTGACACCAAAAGCATCGTTTCCTAAAATTTCACTTACCAAGTCAAAAAGTTTTTTCTCAATATCTGTTCTTGGTTTTATAAATTCATCAACATCAATTTCCGGATCAGGCAAGTTTTTAAAGTCAGTTTTACCATTAGGTGTTTTTGGAAATTCATCAAGTTGTGTAAAATAAGATGGAATCATATATTCCGGTAAAGAATCAATTAAATGCTGTTTTAACTCATTGATGTTAATATCCCTTATAGCCGTGAAATATGCGCACAAATGCTCAACCGAGTTAATTTTTTTAACAAGAACCTTTGAAAGAGTAACATTTTCATAATTTGCAATAGCTCCTTCAATTTCAGACAATTCTATCCTTAATCCTCTGAGTTTAATTTGAGTATCATTACGTCCTAAAACATATAATTCTCCGGAATCATCTTTTTTACCCAAATCTCCAGTATTATAATATGGAATATTGTTTAGCTGCATGAATACCTTTTCAGTCTGTTCAGGATTATTCAAATAACCTCTAGCAATTCCAGCACCACCAACATATATTTCACCGGATACATAAGGAGGGAGTTGATTTCCATCAATATCCATTACTTTATCAACTACATTAAGCATTTTCCAACCTGCAGTTACATCAGGAGAATCAATTAGCTTATAATGTGAAGCTATTGTTACTTCCGTTGGTCCGTATGAGTTATAAATATCAGCATCAGTATATTTTGACAACCTATCAAACAATACTGGAGGGAATCCTTCACCACCTATAATAATAATATTACAGTTGGCGACAACATTCTGGATTTCTTCAAGCTGCAAATATTCAAGCAATCTTGTTGGTGTTGAACCAAAACCTTCAGCACCCGTCTTTTTAAATAATTCGACTAATTCAAGAGGGTCAATAGCTTGTTCATCATTTGCAAATACCACAGGCAATCCATTTAATATAGTACCAAAAATTTCTCTTAAAAATACAATGAATGATACAGTTGATATTGAAATAAACTTGTTGCATTTATGGTTTAGCTCATAAATCGGAGCATTTTCCTTAACATTTGCAATATAATTTGATATTCCCCTATGAGTAATCATTACGCCTTTTGGTTTTCCAGTTGAACCCGAAGTGTAAATTAAAAAACAGAGATTATCTGGAGTTAAATCAACATTAGGATTTGAATCATCACTTTCCTTAAGCAATTCATCAATGTCAATTCTATTTTCACCATCATATTCAATATCTGTTGATGTGATTACAAATTTTGAATCACTGTCATCCAAAATCTGATCAATCCTATTTTTTGGATATTTTGGATCAATTGGAATAAATGCTGCACCCGCTTTAACTATACCAAGAACAGTTGCAATCAAATCACTGTTACGAGCCATCATAAACATTATTTTATCTTCAATATTCACTCCTCTTTTGATTAAACTATTGGCTATCCTATTTGCCTTTTCGTTTAACTGTGAATAAGTTAGCTCACCATCGTCAGCGTAAAGTATTGTTTTATCAGGATTTTTTAAAGCAATATTCTCAAATATTTTATTTATCAGACCTTCATTTGCAAGTTCCACTTCAAAATCATCATCTAGTTCAATTTCTCTCCTTATAGAAATATTTTTCAATAAAGTTTCATCAGAGTCAAACCGATCCAACAAAACATCAATTGAATCAAGAAAAGTTTCCATTAACTCTTTTGAGTAAAATGATTCATCAAAACTGATATTGATGTTTCCACTTTCATAATTGAATACTAATTTATAATCTTTAGCACTATATTCATCAATAAAAAACAAGATTTCACTATCAAAGTTTAATTTTTGATTGTTTAAAAGAGGATACTTGTTAAACTCTTTGAATGAACTCTTAAAATCATTTAAATATTCTTTTACACTTAAATCTGTGTTAAAATGATATCCTGCTGCAACACGATTATATGCTATCAAAATATCTTTTGAAAATGAGAATTTAGTTAAATCATATAGGAATGTTGCAAGCAATAATTTTTCTTTTGATAAACCATACTTATTTGACAAGTTTTTCAATTTATCAATATCTATCGGTTTAGAAATTTTACTAAAGTGAATATTATCTCCATTAACATCAGGTGAGATTGCAGTCGGATTATCAAATGAATTAATCAAATTGTTATAGTAGTTTTCTGCTTTGAAAAATTCAACTTCATTTATAGTATAATCCCTGCATTTTTTAGATGAATCCTGATTAACTTGTCTTAATAAATCTTTTAAATCATACCCCATTTGGTCTATTTGACTTGATTCAAAACAAGATTTATCATATTCTATGAATATTGACTGCAATCCATTCTTATCAGAGAAATTCTTATTAATCCTAAAATGAAGTGGGAATTTAATATCATTTTGAAGTGTTAAAAATTTTGAATCATAATCAGTTGAATTAGATACAATTGAAATCATTGAAATGCAATCCGGATCAATACCTTCATTTCTCAGATCTGTAGTATACTCACTGAATTGTAATTTTGCATGGGTTAAACCTTCTTTTAGAACACCTTTTGAATAAGCAAGCAATTCATCAAAAGTCAATTCTTCATCATACTCCAATCTTAATGGAATGGTATTAACAAACATTCCTAAAGCATTATTCTGACCGAAATATCTTCCATGAACCGAAGTGTTTAAAACCAAGTCATTAAATAGTTTATTGTCTTTTTTAGACTTTGACAAATATAAAAAACAAAGTGCAAGAGAGATTATGAATGGAGAATAATTTAAATTAGAGGACTGGTCAAAAAGAACTTCCAAATAATCCATTTCAGAATCATCGAAAGAATACCAATCTTGAGAATAATCCTTTAAAGTATCTATCCAGTATTTTTTATCATTAGTAGCTTCATCAGATTTTAAATATTCCAATTCTGCATTAACATAATTATCATATGAATAATCAATCGGAATAAACTCCTCATTATTTTTAACGCATTCCATATATCTTTCAATTTCCTGAGGGATGATTGAAAAAAGAGATGTTCCATCCAGCAGAATATGCTGTACAACACCTATGAGAATCGTTGAATCCTCTGTTTTTAAAACAGCCCATTTATATAAAGGACAATCAAAAATATCATCAAAAGGTTCATCTAGATAATTTTTTATAAAATCATCAAGGCCTTCATCTAAAATTTCAAAGGAATCAATACTAATATCCATTACGTCAGTAAAATATTGCTTAAATTCGCCATTTTCATCATATTTAATTTGTAAACCCAAATATTCTTTTGAAATAAATTCTATTGCTGATTTTACGATTTTAAAATCATCTAAATCATAATCCTTTCTAAATTTAAGATAGAAAGAATCATTGTTAGGATTATTTATTTCTGAAAATAAAAGCATTTTCTGAGCCGAAGATAAATTAAATAAATCCATAATCTCACCATACTTTAAATTTTTTAACTAAAAAATATTAATTATTTAATATTTATGTAAAGTGAACTATATAAAAATTTTTTAAGACAAATTTAATTAAACAGCAACAATACAATCCAATTAATAGTACACATAATAGAGAAATACTGGATCCCACCAACGATTCAAGAAATCCCAATCAAAAAAAATCCATACTTTCACCTCCAATCTATTAATTAACTCATCCATATATTTTTAGTTTTAAACTATTATACTTAGACATTATTATATTAAAAAAAAAGACATATAAAGTTTTTTGAATGTAAGTGCTTACATACATCCTTAAATTCTTTAAAAAAACAGAAAAAAACTAATTAATAGAAAAAATAGAATAAAATAAAGACGATATAAATTTTTTAATAATTGTATTTTCATGATTAAATTGCAAAATATATAAAAAGTTAACACAACTATATATATTAATATATAAAAAGCAAGGGATTATTATGAATATAACTAAAAATTATAATGAAAAAGAATTAACCATGACTATTGAAGGTCGTGTTGATACTATAACTTCACATGATTTAGAAAAAGAAATCAACGACGAATTAGACAATTTTAACTCATTAACATTAGATTTTACTGATTTAGAATACATTTCAAGCGCAGGTCTTAGAGTTCTAATTGCAACTCAAAAGAAATTAAAATCAGACAATATTCCATTCGTTATTAAAAATGTTAATGCTACCGTAAGTGAAATATTTAGAATGTCTGGTTTTGATAAGATTTTAACGATAGAATGAACACAATAACTTTAAAACCTGAATTAAATCAATTATATACTTTAAATGAGTTTATATTAAATGAACTTCCGGAAGAAAACATTCCGGTCGAATTGATAGTAGAAGAAATTTTTGTTAATATTGTAAACTATTCAAAAACAGATTTTATTAGAGTTAATGTTAAATACGAAAACGAAACATTGACAATGGAATTCATTGACAATGGAATTGAATTTAACCCTCTTTTAAAAGAAGATTATAGCATTCCAAATGACATTGATGAGGCACAGATTGGTGGACTTGGAATATTATTTACTAGAGAAATAGCTAACGAAATTTACTATCATAATATAAATGGTGAAAATCACTTGAAAATTGTTAAAAAAGTGGAATAATGAAATCCAAACTAAAAAATATATTGATATCATTTATATTAATAATAACTATAGAAATTATCCTTTCTCCAGTGATATTTTTTGAATTGGGAATAACATTCCCACATGTTGGTCTATTATATGTTTTAGGATTACTATTGGGTCCCTATGGTGCTTTAGGTGCAACATTGGGAAATCTATTGCTTGACATAATTGCAGGATATTCTCCCAGAATAATAATTCCTTCAGCTATTTTTACTTTTGGAATTTCATATTTAGCATATAAACTTTGGTACTCAGGTTTTAAAGCAGAAAAAATTACAAAACCTCAGTTAGACACAGTTTATCACATTTTCCTATTTATATCAAGCATAATAATATGTGGATTTATTTATTCAATAGTGCATGGACTTTTGTTTGGCCTTTTTATTGATTTAGATGTAATTGAAGACATGTTAATTATATATTTTATAAACTTCACTAATCTTGCATTTATTTTTGGAATACTGGGCATTTGGCTTTCTAAAAAAATCGATTTTATAACCACACCAAAAAAATCCAAAAGATCAATTAATCAAAAAGTTTATCGAGTATTAATCTGTTTATTAATAATCACCACTGTATTGTCATTATTATCAATTATAATAGATATAGATAACAATATTATTATTGGAGAATTAACTTTAATAGG
>AUXO015311545.1_pt1 | contig 11818 bp, 7 predicted proteins | sample 768731 | NCBI WGS metagenome assembly AUXO01 (sample SAMN02715735, study PRJNA202380) | gut metagenome | biome: sheep rumen | host: Ovis aries | place: New Zealand: Palmerston North | reverse complement strand
TCCGCTGCAGGAGGCTCACGACTTCGACGTGGACCGAATGTGGGAACATATCACAGGCTCTGACCCGTTCAAGCCGATAAGAATTCTGTCCCTCCCCGGCCGGAGCACAGAGAATCTTCAAATCCCTTGCCAGCGTAGCGCTGTCACAGCTCACATAAACGACCCTGTCCGGACCAAGGCCTCGTATCGTCCGAAGAAGGCTTTCCTCACACCCCTTCCTCGGAGGGTCGACTACGACTACATCGGGACGGACCAGCGGGTTTTCCTCGTCAAAATACCCCCGCGCCGCCACATCTTCCGCAGCAGCAGCGAAGAACTTCGCATTTATCACATGATTGCGGGCCGCGTTGGCCTTGGCGTCCTCTATGGCCTGCGGCACAATTTCGACCCCGTAAACCGCTGCCGCCTTCCGCGCAAGGAAATGTGAAATCGTTCCGATCCCGCAAAACAGATCGAAAACAGTTTCCCGGCCGGTCAGCCGGGCGTATTCCACCGCCGTATTGTAGAGCTTCACGGTCTGTACCGGATTTACCTGATAGAACGAGAGCGGAGAAATGCGGAAAGAAAAATCACCGAGGTAATCCGTGATCCAGGGATTTCCATAGAGCGATATGACTTTCTCCCCGAGGATCACATTGGTCCGCTGCCGGTTTATGTTGAGGCAGACACTCTTCAGAGAAGACTCCATTCCCGGGATCTTAAGCAGCATTCGCGTCAGTTCATCCGCATAAGGAAGCTTCTTCCCATTGATCACCAGACAGACCATGACCTCGCCGGAGACGAACCCCTCCCGGACAAGCAGATGCCGCAGGAGCCCTTTCCCGGTCGACTCATCGTACGGCTCTATATGATATTTTTCGGCAAATGCAACCACTGCCCCAAGTATGTCCGCATTATGCTCAGGGGACAGGAGACAGTCCCTCACATCGATAATCGAATGCGTTCTGCCTGCATAATAACCCGCAATAATTTTCCCGTCTTTCCCGGAGAACCCGATCGGGTACTGAGCTTTGTTGCGATATCTCCACGGATCCTCCATGCCGATGATCGGCTCCATCGGAATCTCTGAAAAACCACCGATCCTCTGCAGATTCCGGCGGACGACTCCTTCCTTGAATACCAGCTGCTTCTCGTAAGACAGCTCCTGCAGGCGGCAGCCTCCGCATCTTCTTGCCTCAGGACATCCGGCCGTCACGCGGTCCGGGGAGGCACGAAGGACCTTCTCTACCCGGGCATACCCATAATTCTTCTTTGTCTTGGTAATACGAGCAAAAATGCGGTCACCAATGACCGCATCCTTTACAAAGAGGGCATAGCCATCCGCATGGCCGATACCCTCGCCTTCATTTGTCATATCTTCTATGGTGATCTCCACCATATCGTTTTTCCTGAACATATTATCTGTCATTTTATACCTGACTTATCTGCCTGTTCTTCTCAGATTGGAGTCAAAGAAACGATTGAAGCCGAGCCACTCATCATTCACCGGTCCGGATTCCAGAATCTCTGTCATCGTCTCCAGTTTAGCGTCCATGTTATCAGCCAGGTTCAAAGCCATGGCCTCTATGATCGCAGGTTTCTTCGGAGAACCGAACTCGTACTCACCGTGATGGGCGAGAATACAATGCTTGATCTCCGTCTCAAGCTTTTCCGGAAATCCCGCGATATCTCGGATATGATCATGGACCATTTCAGCACCGATCAGAATATGTCCCAGCAGCTGCCCGTCATCCGTGTACTCGTTCACCGGGAAGTCGGAAAGTTCTCTGGTCTTTCCGATATCATGCAGCATCGCGACTGTGATGAGCAGGTCACGGTTGATTGCAGGATAATTGCGGGCAATATAATCACAGATCTTCGTAACGGAAAGTGTGTGTTCAAGCAATCCGCCCACAAAGCTGTGGTGAACAGTCTTGGCAGCCGAATGCCCCGCGAAGATACGCAGGAAATCCTTATCGTCAACAAAAAAGCTTTTCAGGAGAGCATTCAGATAAGGCTGCTTCACTGATGCGGCAAAACCGAGCAGTTCATTATACATGACTTTTCGGTTCTTTTTGGTGACGGGGAGATAATCCGCCGGAATATACTCACCCGGATCGGCCTTGCGGACCTGCTTTAAGGATGCCTGCAGAGAACCGTTGAAATTGCTCACACTTCCCGCCACATAAATATAATCCAGTGCTTCGAATTCATGAATGGCATCCGAGTTCGGGTCCCAGATCTTCGCGTCGAGCACACCGGTGCGGTCCTGCAGGATGACATTTTCATAGTTTTTTCCGTTCTTGGTAACGGCAGACTGTTTATGCTTACAGAGGTAGACATCCTGGATGCGGCTGCCCTCTCTCAGTTCACTGATATAACGCATGTTTCCTCATTTCTAAGTGCTCTTTCCGGCACACAATCGAAAACTTCCAACCCTTGTTCAAAACGCAGGTCGGAAGCTTTTTCTCTACTTCTTAAAACAGTATCTACATCTATTGTTGTCCTGTCAAGTATCTTTCTGCCCGCCGGACTATTTTCCTTTGGCAGAATCCATCAGCAGATCACTTGGTTTCCGCCGGAACGCTGCTGTCATCTCCGCTTGGATCCGTGGTTTCTTCAGCGCTCTGCTCTTTTTTACCTGCTGTCTCCCCGGCATTTTTTTCCGGCAGTTCCCCGATCGTGACCTTGAAATCGAATTCAGCATACTCTTCAGATCCCTGCCGCATAATGACCACGTCAAGGTCTTCACCCGGCGTCCTGTTCATAATGCTCTCATGGAGAGTGCGAAGATTGACCACCGATCCCAGTCCCACGCTCGTAATAATATCTCCCGGCTGGATTCCCGCCTTACGCGCCGGTGAATCCTCATCGATCGAACTCACATAAACTCCGGAAGGTATGCCCATTGTCTCCGCAGCCTTCTCGGAAATATCCAGCCCATGGATTCCTATATAGGACAGGGCCTTATTATTGGATAGTTTCTCGATCAGGCTCTTGATTGGAGAGATCGGGATCGCTTTCACCATGTACTGCTCAGAATCGACATACTTTCCGGCAATAAAACCGACTACCTCTCCGTCCAGATTTACCAGAACACCGCTTTTTGACCCTTCTCCGCAGATGTCCGTTGACATGAGCCTGTATTCACCGTCAATGATCGCGACACTCTCCGAAAGAGATACGATTTTCCCGCAGGCAAATGCCCCGGCCGTCCCCATCGGTGCCCCCACCGCAAGGACGGAATCCCCCTGTTCGACATTATAGGAATTGCCCAGAATACCTACCTGAAGAGTTCTCTCTGTCGCCGCAGGGATCTGCTCTTTGGAAATGCTGACAACACAGATGCCCGTGACCGGGTCTTTCTTCTGAAAGGAACCCGGAACGAGCGTACCATCCGGCAGGGTGACTACTATTTCCTCCGCGTCGTTCAATATACCGCTTTCCGTGAGGATCAGATAGCTTAAACTGTTATCCGCCACAATGAGACCGCTCGAAGCCGATTTACCGACACCGGTGATATCGAACCATTCGTCTTCTTCCGTAACACCGGTCACTGTCACAACGGATCGCAGAGCTTCTTCCGCAATACCCTGCAATTTATTCTGCATGCGGATGTAGGAATCCAGGGCATGCCGGTCCAGTTCTTCTTCCGTAGGGGTAGGCGTCGGGACCACGGTCTGTTCGGAAACACTGTCATCTGAACGTTCCTGTCCTTCATTATTGTCCTTGCTGTTATCCGTTCCCGCCTGACTTTGATCGGGACTGCTCTGCCCGTCATCGCCTCCTGCCTGCGCCGCCTGTGTGATCTGTACATCAGAGGGAATCGTGATCTGATTAGGCGTCACGCTTTCCCTCTGCCTTAAAACAGCATAAAAAACAAGCGCCGCTATGACTCCAAAGAGAACGGCCGCGCCGATGATCCCGCATATTTTCAGCAGGAGCTTCTGAATATCGAGCGGAGGATTCTTTACTGTCTCATTCAGAAAAGAATATTCCTCGCTCTCCTGCTCATTCGATTGTTCGTTTTCTTCTTTGATTTCGTCTGAATTCATCTCTTCGTCTATGTCCGGAAATCTACTGTTACGAGCTGATATTTATTGTACATTTTAACAACCACATATGAACAATTTATGAATCATTTTTAAATCTGCAATCTTTCCACCGCACAAACTTTAATGTAGAATAGACTTATGAATGATAAAGCATTACACACACTGGAATATGATAAAATAGTAGCTCTGCTTGAGGAGCGTGCCACATCAGCGCCCGGAAAGGCTCTTTGCCGAGCCCTTATGCCGCTCGCGGATATATCCGCAATCAATTCGCTGCAGGAGGAGACAGCGGCAGCGGTGGGACGCGTATTTGCCAAAGGCAGTATCTCATTCGGCAACACATTCGATGTACGTCCGTCACTCCTCAGGCTGGATCTCGGTTCCGCGCTCGGTACCCGTGAGCTTCTTTCGATCTGTAAACTGCTTGAAAACGCGGGGCTGGTACGTGCTTACGGCCGCAAAGAGAGAGAGGATACACCGGATGATATACTTACTGCTCTTTTCAACGGGCTCGACCCGGTAACATCCGCATCTTCCGAGATCCGAAGATGCATTCTTTCCGAGGATGAGATCAGCGATAACGCGTCTCCGAAGCTGCGCCAGATCCGCCGTAACATCAAGGCGGCCGGAGAGCGCATCCATACAGAGCTCAATCGTATTATCGCTCAGCATGCCAAGGACTACCTGCAGGATGCTCTCGTAACGACCCGGGACGGCAGATACTGTATTCCGGTCAAATCGGAACACAGAGCCAACGTAGCAGGCATCGTTCATGATATGAGTTCCTCCGGGAACACGGTATTTGTGGAACCTGCCTCCGTTGTAAAACTGAATAATGACATCCGTGAAATGGAAATAGAGGAGGAAAAGGAAATAGAGGTCATTCTCGCGAAACTCTCCGAGATGCTGGCTGAGTATAACGGACAGATCCGTTATGACTACGAGATCATGACACAGCTCGACTTTATTTTCGCCAGGGCTTCCCTTGCCTTATCCATGAATGCCACAAAACCGATCGTCAGCGACGACGGTATTATCGATCTCAGAAAAGCAAGACACCCTCTTATTGATAAGAAAAAAGTCGTTCCGATCGATATCCGCCTGGGCGGGGATTTTGATCTGCTGGTCATCACAGGTCCCAATACCGGCGGAAAGACCGTCACATTAAAAACGACCGGACTTCTGGAGCTTATGGGCCTGTCCGGACTGCATATCCCGGCCGGTGACCGAAGCCGCATCGCGCTGTTCACCGAGGTCTATGCCGACATCGGTGATGAGCAGAGCATCGAGCAGAGTCTCTCGACCTTCTCTTCACATATGACGAACATCGTGACTTTTCTGGATAAAGCGGATACGGATTCTCTGTGCCTCTTCGATGAGCTGGGGGCAGGCACCGACCCCACGGAAGGCGCTGCACTGGCGGTCGCGATTCTGGACAGCCTTCACCAAAGAGGTGTACGGACCATCGCCACAACGCATTACAGTGAAATCAAAGTCTACGCTTTAAAGACCCCCGGCGTCGAGAACGCTTCCTGCGAATTTGATGTCGCCACACTCTCTCCGACCTACCGGCTTCTGATCGGCGTTCCCGGGAAGAGCAATGCATTTGCAATATCCAGAAAGCTTGGTATCTCCGAGGCTGTCATAGAGGATGCGAAAAATCTTCTCACCGACCAGCAGGAAACATTCGAAGATGTCATCTCCGATCTCGAGTCAAAACGTATGAGTCTCGAACTGGAAAAGGAGGAAGCCGAGAGAACGAGCCGGGAGATTGAGAAGATGAAGAAGGATCTCGAGTATCAGAAGGCTCATCTGGAAGAGCAGAAAAAGAAGCTCATCACCGAATCCTCCATAGAAGCGAGAAAGATTCTCCAGGATGCAAAGGATTATGCGGATAAGACGATTTCTTATTTCGCCAAGCACGGGGGGATTGCCTCCGGCAAAGAAATGGAGAAAGAACGTCAGAATCTCAGAAATAAGATCGGCGATATGAATAAGAACATCGGCGATCTTGGCGGAAGCGGGATTCGGACCGGAACTCTTGACGCAAAAGATATCAAGGTAGGAGATACCGTCAGGGTCATCAGTCTCAATCTGAAAGGTACCGTCAGCACCCTTCCGGATGCAAAAGGATATCTTTTCGTCACGCTGGGAATCATGCGTACCAAAGTAAAACTTACGGATCTCGAGAAGATCGACGAAGCCGATATAAATGCTCCCGGCGTAAAGAAGTCTTCGACCGGAAAGCTGCGAATGGAAAAATCTTCCACTGCAACAACGGAAATCAATCTTCTGGGCATGACTGTGGATGAAGCCTGCATGGAACTCGACAAGTTCATCGACAATGCGGCGCTTGCCCACCTGCCGAGTGTTCGGATCGTACACGGAAAAGGCACGGGCAAACTAAGGCAGGGCGTTCAGAAATATCTGAAAAAGAACAAGCATGTAAAAAGATTCAGACTCGGCGAATATGGTGAGGGTGACGCCGGAGTTACAATAGCGGAACTTAAGTAACAGGGAAAGAAGGAAAAGCTATGGCTGCAAGGCAGAAGATCCTTATCGTTGATGACGATAATAATATTGCAGAACTAATATCACTCTATCTTGAAAAGGAAATGTATGAAACCAAAATAGCAGAGGACGGTGAGGAAGCACTCGAACTGTTCGAAAGCTTTAAGCCCAGCCTGATCCTGCTGGACCTCATGCTCCCGGGCAAGGACGGATATCAGGTATGCCGTGAAGTCCGGGCGAAGAAAGACACACCGATCATCATGCTTTCCGCAAAGGGTGAGACATTTGACAAAGTACTGGGTCTGGAGCTTGGCGCAGATGACTACATCATCAAACCCTTCGACTCAAAGGAACTTGTTGCGAGAGTAAAAGCCGTTCTTCGCCGCTACCGTACCGCTCCCGAAGCGCCGGTACCGGTCGCGGCAGGTGCCAAAATCGCAGAGTACACGAATCTTGTAGTAAATCAGACCAACTATTCCGTCCTCTACAACGGGAAAGAACTTGTTATGCCGCCCAAAGAACTGGAGCTCCTGTATTTTCTGGCCTCTCAGCCGAATCAGGTCTTCACCAGAGAGCAGCTGCTTGATCACATCTGGGGGTACGAGTATGTAGGAGACACCAGGACTGTCGATGTACATATCAAGAGACTCCGTGAAAAAATAAAAGATCAGGACAACTGGGCGATCCGCACGGTCTGGGGAATCGGTTACAAGTTCGAAGTAAAGCAGAGGTGATCCCTTTATGAAAGTTTCTCTGCTCGCAAGGTACCTGATTGCCTATGCGATCCTGGCTGTTCTCTCCATGTTGGTAGTGACGACCCTTGGCAAGCAGCTTATCCTTAATGAGCTCACCCTGTACAAGGCCAATGAGTTGTACTCAGAGGCGACCAACATTGCGGAAAATCAGGGACGAAGGTACTTTCAGAGCGAGGCAGTCTTAAATGAGCTGTATAACACACTGACTCTCGTGGCTTACGCCAACGGCGCTTCCATCCGTCTGATCGACACGGACGGTACAGAGCTTATTAATACGGAGACACCGCTGAGCCTGGAGAACCCCCACGTGATCGAAAATTTTGACTATCTCCGCTTCGGTCCGAAATTCTACGAAGTAAGCACTTTTTATAATCAGTACGACCAGGAGATGCTGAGTGTCATCTGTCCGATGACGCGCGCTGTAAAAATCAGGGGGTATATCTCTGTCTCCATTCCCATGGAAAGCCTGAACCGGTTGACAGCGATCCTTGTTCACAGAGTGGAAATCGTCTGTTTCGTGAACTTTCTGCTGTCACTGATCCTTCTGGCTGCCTTCTGGTATTATATTTACCGCCCTCTCATAAAAATCAATTATGGTGCAGGCGAATTCGCCCGCGGCAATCTGAACCACAAGATCGACGTGACAAGCCATGATGAGATGGGCTATCTTTCCGATACACTGAACCTGATGGCAGGAGAACTGAAGAAGAACAATGACTACCAGAAAAACTTCATCTCCAATGTAAGCCACGATTTCCGTTCCCCTCTGACGTCCATCAAAGGTTTTACGGAAGCCATGACTGACGGAACGATTCCTCCGGAGCTTCACGGAAAGTATCTGAATATCATTGCCCAGGAGACCAATCGTCTGGATAAACTGACGAAGTCTATTCTTGAACTCAATACTTTGAGCGCGGGAAAAGTCTCCCTCAATTATTCGGTCTTCGATATTAATGAGATGCTGAAGACGACTGTCTCCGTCTTTGAGGGAAGCTGCAGAAAAAAGAAGATCACGATCAATCTGGTGCTGACCGGAACTTCTCTGAAGGTCAACGCCGATAAAGAAAAAATCGAGCAGGTCATTTATAACCTGCTCGATAATGCCATCAAATTCAGCGACCGCAATTCCCAGATCAAGCTGGAGACCACGATACGCCACAATAAATGTTATGTCTCCGTCAAGGACGAAGGATGCGGTATTCCACAGGACTCTCTCCCCAAGATCTGGGATCGTTTTTATAAAACGGATACATCCCGCGGACGCGACCGGAAGGGAACCGGACTGGGCCTGTCTATCGTAAAAGATATCATAACAGCTCACGAACAGACGATCAGTGTGGTCAGTACGGAGAATGTCGGAACCGAATTCGTTTTCACGCTGGACCTTGCCTGACCCGTTCCGGGCAGATGCCTCTCTTTTACCGTGTATCCCGCCGGCCCGGTCAGAGCATCACTTTCTCCAGTTCCTCCCGCTGCGGTCGATCAAGATAGCGCACGCTCTCCCCGTTAAGGATCGTGCGCGCTTTAAGAGCATTGGCGTGACCGATGATCTTATAAGGAATTTCTGACGCTGACAAAATCCGTTCCAATGCGATAGGATCCTCGGTAAGTGCGACCCATGTGCCTTGTGAACGCGCGTAATAAGGATTTATATCGAAAAATTCCAGGATCTCCACGGTCTGCTGGTCAATGGGAATGCTTCTGAGCCTGATCTCAAATCCCGTCTCACACGTTTCCGCCATGTACCAGAGGGCATTTAATATTCCCCCTTCGGACATCTCCGCGCAGTAGGCGGAAGATGCACCGATTGCCTTCAGATTCTCCCGGATCCTTTCGGCGATCCTCTCTCCTTCTGTTAGGGAGAGATCTGTCAAATGCATGAAAAAAGGAGGGAACTTCCGATCAAGTTCCCTCTTTTTATTATCCATCAGATACTTTGCGGCATCGATCGCAATACTGTTCAGTACGAATATTTCTCCTGTCATCTGCAATACCATCCATTCTTCAGGCAAGACCGGCCAGTGACAGGAAGTAGTTGATCTGATCGAGCTGTCCTGCCGCGATTGCACCCATCAGATTGGCCTTCAGGTTGGGGTCTGCAGTCTGTACACCCACAGTATAGGTGATCGGAGTCATCCGATAGCTGCTCTCATTGACCCATTCTCTCGTCATCTCTCCGTTCTCGACCGTTTCCTTCCAGAGTTCCGCCTCATAACCGATGTGCGGTTCTCCGCTCTGGATGATCGTGCCGGCCGGAAGATTTTCATCCGGAACAAATATGAACTGTACATCCGTCTGTGACAGTACATTACTGATGTAATTGACTGTACGGCCTGCAGGACGTGTTTCTACTCCGTAAATCGAAAAGTGCAGAGCTCCGCCTCCCGCTGTTCCGTAAAGATAAATCGGGGCATCCGTGTTATTTGTAAACTTCAGATCCTTGCCGCCTTCCTCTGAAATAGCAGCGTCCTTGGACGGTTCAATATAGTGGACCATCATGGAATGGCAGAATCTCTCATCGACCTGCAGTTCTGCCTGAAGAACGGCCAGATAAAGCGTCGTCGAGACCTGGCAGATCCCACCGCCGAATGTATCTATGACCGACCCCTCCGCATAGGAAGGCGCAGGCGCATATCCGTTCTCTGCACTGAACGGCACGACATGCTCAAGCAGTGAGAACTGTTCACCGGGCATGAGTATAATTCCGGATATGAGCTGTGTCCCGTTTACAATATTCTGTTCACGTTCCGGAGAACTTCCGGAGTAATCCGTATCTCCTGTTCCGATAATGTCTTTTACCCTTGCCAGCTGTTCCTTGTCCCTTGAAGGCGGGATCACTTCTGTCACCAGATTGAAATCAGGTGCTCCGCCCCGCCATCCGGTATTCATATAAAGGACCATGGCACTGTAGGAGGCAGATTCATCCACCACAATTCCATTCGTGCCTTCGACAACAGAAAGTGTTCCGTCACCGTTTAAAGTAAGGGCATTTTCTACCGGTGCACGATTCGCAGTCACAGCACACTGAGAAATAAATGCATGCATGGCATCCGAACTGAATTCCCTCTCTATAGGAAGCTCTACACCGTTGGCCGAAAGGTCTTTCCTGACTTTGTAGCGCTCCAGAATGTTGCCTCTGCGGCCAAGGCTGAGAGCCTTACTGACTACATTCGGGTTCGTCCAGTTAAAGCCAAGATCGCTGACGGCAATGACCATCTCCTGTCCGTCTGCTCTGGCCGTCATAACGGAATTCTGCATTTCAGCCACATGCGCATTGACGGCAGCGGTGGCCTGCTCTTCATTCATTCCCGAAACATCGACAGAACCGATCTTAACGCCATCCAGTATGACTGCATTCGGATTGGTCTGCAGAGAATTTTCGGAAGCTGCAACAGCTTCCGAAACATTCGCGCTTTGATCTTCGGAAGAAACCTGTGCAGTATCTCCGGCATCCGGAACTTCCTCGCCGGCTTCCTCCGTTACCTGGTCTTCCGCACCCGCTTCCTCCGTTATCGGTTCTTCCGCATCGGCTTCCTCTGCTATCTGTTCTTCCGTCTGAACATCCCATTCCTCTGCCTCCTCGGCAGCCATGGCGGGGGCGACCAGACTTAAAATCATGATTACAGCAAGTATGACCGCAATGATAGCAACTACGATCCGCTGCATATTCTTATTCATCATATCTTTCGCATCCTTTCGAAATCGGATGGCGTGTTGCCAAGGAGCAATCGAATGACGTATTACTCAAGAGGATATTTCTCGGTGAGTTCTTTCACGATCTCTCTGGCTTTTCCGATATTATCCTCACTCTCTATAACAAGAGCAATAGCCTCAGCGACCCGGTCCATATCTTCCGTATTGAACCCTCTCGTTGTGACAGCCGGTGTTCCGAGACGGACACCGCTTGTAATGAACGGGCTTCTGGGCTCACGCGGAATAGTATTCTTGTTGGCTGTGATATTGGCCTGATCCAGTCTCTCCTCGAGTTCCTTTCCTGTCAGCTCTGAATCTCTGAGGTCGATCAGCATAAGATGGTTATCCGTTCCTCCGCTGACGATCCTGACACCACGGTCCATAAGACCACGGCAGAGAGCCTGTGCATTTTCAACCACGCGGCCTGCGTACGCCTTGTATTCAGGAGAGAGATCCTCCTTGAACATCACCGCTTTGGCTGCGATGCTGTGCATCTGCGGGCCACCCTGTGTTCCCGGGAAAATGCATTTATTAAGCTTGTGCTCTTTCGCGAACTCTGCGCTGGATAAGATCATACCGCCGCGCGGTCCGCGAAGGGTCTTGTGTGTTGTCGTTGTGACAACATGGGCATACGGAATCGGACTCGGATGATAGCCGGTCGCTACCAGTCCCGCGATGTGTGCCATATCCACCATGAGATAAGCGCCCACTGAGTCAGCGATTTCACGCATCCTCTTAAAATCGATCGTCCGACAGTAAGCGGAAGCACCGGCAACGATCATCTTCGGCTTGCATTCTTTCGCGATCCGTTCACATTCATCATAA
>AUXO015074999.1_pt1 | contig 11819 bp, 9 predicted proteins | sample 768731 | NCBI WGS metagenome assembly AUXO01 (sample SAMN02715735, study PRJNA202380) | gut metagenome | biome: sheep rumen | host: Ovis aries | place: New Zealand: Palmerston North | reverse complement strand
TTTCCATTAATAATAGCCATCACACCATCCCCTTAAACATGTTGTAGGTTTCCTGATTAATCCGGCCCGTCTGAAGCATCATATCCAACGCCTGAGCAGGAGTCTGAATGTTGGGATTGCCAAGCATATTTCTTGCAGTGGCTGCCGGATCAAGATTTGGATTCTGTCTCTGAGCACCCTGCATAAACATTTTTACGGCACTAATCGGATCAGTCCACATAATTATCCTCCTTATTTAGAAAACTCCTTCCACGCAGACAGGAGCTGGTCAAGTTTACCATTAAGCTGATTGAATTCTTCCTTGGTTACATACGGCCCTTCAACAGTCTGTGGAGGAGGAGTTGTCTCCTTAATCTCCCAGATTCTGTCCGGTCTGGCAAATCCGTTCTGGTCTCTAGACCGCATCTTGAGTGTTGTCATACTCTGATCTAGAAAGAACATACTGCTGTTCGGAGCAAGGTTGTAGGTATCCGCCATCGAAATATCACTCAGCAAAGTAACCATCAGCGGAGTACCGTTATTCTGCTGTTGTGGCTGCTGAAGCTGATTGTTGTATGGATTATAGTTATTCATTTGGTTCTCCTTTTAAAATATCAGTCGTCAAGAAGATCGATTAGGGCTTGACGTTGGGTCGCAGTGAGGCCTAATGCCATATCAACGTAAAGTTTTGGATCTGAATGATACAATAATTCAAAACTTTTAATACTCCCTGCAGTAGGTGAAGAAATAGTATACTTATTGTATCCTTTTTCTGTGCAGTATTTTGTTAAAATTTCTCTACCATAGGTAAACAATATATATCCATCAAGCTCGCCTAGATCAATAACAGTTGCTCCGTTCGTTGGAGTTGTACCCTCAGCATATACGTCCATTGATGAGACCCATGGACCGACTAGTGTTTCGCCGTCATATTGAGGATAAATTTTATACTTATAGATTTTATTGGCATTACAATCTAACCTACCAGCATACAAACTATCTACCGAACCCAAAGAATATGCAGCTATACGTCCTTGACGTTGACCTTGCTCATCTAAATATTCTTGACTGCCAATAAACAAATTTGTAATCTTTGTAAACGATCGTATGTTATCCGTCGATGGATCACCACTTCCACTTTGGACTGGACCTATTTCAATAATGAGATTCTCCAAAGGTATACCATCTGCCCCGTCTTCAAACGTAACGATGTTATTGGTACCGTCACCATTAAACGTTGTTGTCGGATACACAGCATATAATTTCTCCAAAGATTTGGAGACTGCTCTATTCTCGACCGGATGTTTGGAAGTTGTACTAAGTTCGTCATCGATGACAGTGATTGATGGATTAGCTGAAGAATCAATACGCTCAACTATTTGATCCCAAATCACAGCAAACTGAGTAGATGAAAAACTGCCATTGTATACGGTTATCTCTCCATGAAGAGAGCTTATATCGTTTAATGAAGCTTCTAATTCTGGCATTTAATCGATCTCCTCTGTGACATTAAATGTTGCCATGGTAATAAAAGTATCGACATCACCACTTGCAGTGGTAAGCTGTATGTCATACTTATATTGACCATATGCTAGGTTTTTAGTATCTTCCGGCGAAATATGTAGAATCATAGTATCTGTCGGTATATTGATCAAAAGCAACGGAGGAAGCATATCGTTAACCGTCTTCTTCATTGCAAATCGAATGGTATCACCATCAGCAGGGACGTAGCCTTCACCATTTTTATAGGTCAAATCTAAAGCTATATAAGCGGAGTCTCCACGAGTTAATGTAATGGTCGTTCCAACTATAGTTAACATAATAGCAGCCTCCTTTAAAACTTATTTAGCAGGAATACTAAGATATCTCCAAGGGTCCCAAGTACCAGCATGTTTTAACCGAAAACCAATATTGTAGGTGAGACCAACTGCTATTTGAAAATTATACTTTCCGGTTCCACTCGGATCAGGATTCATGGATATTAGAAGAATTGAAGTTCCAAGTTTATTAGTAGTTGGTAGCGGACCTGCAACTTTGTTTTCGCCACCTATCATCATTTTGCATATGGTTTTTGGCGGTTTATTAATATTGGTACTTTTCCCCGTATAAAACGCGAAACTAGTGTTATAATAATCTTCAATCGCGGATACACGATTGCTAATAGGAGCTACCTGGTTCTGTCTAAAGTTCTCAATTTTTTGATTTACGCCTTCGGCGGTTACAGTGCTCTCTTCAAACTCCTCTACCTTTTCTCGGATCTGAGCTACCATAGCATGATCGTAGACGGTTGGATTCTGAAATTGCTCCAACATTAATGATTCCCAATTTTGTATCTGAGTACTAACCTGACTGTTATAATCCTGAATATAATCAGAAAAATCCATCGAAGGCTGAACAATAGCTTTGACTAGTGGTGTAGCCTTACCCGCGCCAATGGTGGTTGCAAACCAACAATATTCGGCTCTACCAGCACTAATGGGAACCGTAACGTAAGCTATCGGATAGTAATAAATTCCATCGCTTACATTGTTTTCCGGGATGGTCGGCTCTGGTGAACTGCTTGGCTCACCTTTGCTAACCAAAATATAACTACTACGATTGAGTTTATCTACTTTGATTAAAACCGTATCTCTTCTTGAATAAGTCGTATGTGGGGGATCAATTGTTAATTGAATTGTACTATCGTTTAGCACCCACACATGCTGAAACCACGCTCTACCAGGACCAACGTTAATGTTAAAACCGCTCCTTGCAGGTGTCACAGCAAACGGTTTAACCTTGTTTCCTGGATAATTCTCATAAACACCGTCAGAAATTAACCCATCAAATATAGAGCTAAATTCTTCGGCCGTGTAGCGCCTCTCTGATCCTTGAAGGGAATCAAAGAATCCACTCGATACTTGCATTTCTGTAGCCATAGTTCTCCTTTACTCTCCTCCCATTACTTCACCGAATAATTCGAATGTTGGGTTAATGGAAAATCCTTCTTCATCATCTGAAAATGTTACTTCTACAATTCGGGCTTTCATTTCGTGTCCATAAATATCAGCAACATCTACAACATCTCCAAGCTTGTAATCTGTGCCATAAATGTATGTCGTTTTATAATCCACTTCCCCTTCGAAGGTTTCAGCTTTCTTGTTAGAAAGACTATTTAAAGTTTTTTTACCTTCTTCTATTAAAGCCGGTTGTACGACAGTATTTCGATCGTATACCTTACCATCATCATCTTTATAGGGAACACTCCTGGCATCACAGAACACTTCTCTACGATTCATTCCAGTATACGTTGTTATGGCTTGCCCTCTATAAGCACAAGCTTGTATGTCGATTATCTCGTTGTCTTTATCATCTTTGTCAGCGTTGGGGTTTTTTGGATATTGGCCTACGACTAACACGATTGTTTTGTAACCTGCAATTGATTCGTAGTAATCAGTATCGAATATGTTCTCTAAACTTGGTCTAAATGAAACGGGTGGATTCCCTTCGGTATTATTTGAACTACGATCTTTGCCGATATAAACTCTAAAATTGAACGTATCCTCTTGATCTGTATGTCCCCACGTTACTTTGAAACCAACATCTGGATTTCTACTTTTACATAGATCGACAACAATATCATAGAGATTTTCGCCCCAATACTCAATAGCATCCATTTTCAATGCATCGAGCACACTGTTGTTCCATTCTCTTATAACCTTGAATCCGGGTATTCTTCGATTTGTCACAGCAGCCGAATCACCCCAAACATTTTTACTATCAGCCATGGATTCATTGACCATTCTATCAATAGCATGCTGAAAGCTATTATTGAGGTTGAAACTTATCTTAAACCAAAGTATACGTCTAGCTAACAACGACTCAAGAGAACGACCAGTAACAATAAGCCTATTTCCTTTCTCTGAATCCGTCTTGATCTCGATACCTTCTATGATCATTAGATGTTCAGATAATTTGAAATATAAGTAATAATTCGTTTTAAAAACACTTAAATATTCTTTGGTTACAAGCAATGTCAGTTCGAAGTCGCCGGCCTCATTGTACCGATCAGTCCAGTTGAAACTCTCATATTCGTCGATTATTCCAACCGTAAGAAAGTTTTTATTGAGCACGTTCAGATCCATCAGATTCCCTCATACAATACAACCAAATCTAAAGAAACTTCAACACGCCCACTCTGTGATTGTGCCGATAAATTGTTATCTCCACTATACAACTTTAACCACGTAGAATTTTTAGTTATGGCGGCTATAGCGTTTGTGTAGACATTATTCCGGAATAACCTAGCTGTCTTACGACCCGTATAGGTTGTGATTTCAATAATATCACCAGCTTTTAGTGGAGAACTTGTTAACTTATTGATAACTGAAGAATCTACAACCAAACTTTCCAGCGTATCCATGTTACTAACGGTTATGTTTCCAGTAGCAGACATACATTTTATACGCATTGTGAAACCAGTTTCAATGTCACCATAATACGGAATCTTTCCAGTTACGATTGTCTTCTTTTTTGAGAATTCTATTGTACCACCATACGGCACAAAACTAACCGGAAATTCAAATAAAGGTTCGACGGTTGATAGTTTTAGATTCGTTACACCACTGTCTTCACTCGTAAACCATGGATCATTACAAATAATGGAGATTTGAGAGCCTTCCATGTTTGTAAAGAAACCTATTTCATTTGATTCAACATAGCCAGTAATAGACGCTCGTCTTGTATCAGTTCTAAAATATAACGTTATGTTCTTTTTTATAGGAAAGTACTTATACGTTAGATGTCGCAGATCTTCTACACTATTTCGATTTTCGTTATCGGTATAGTATATAAGAGTAATTACAATGTTACGACTCTCAACTTTAGACGAATTGTGAACACTGCCATCAGAACCGGCCTTACGAGTTGTATTTATGTCGGCCTTTGGCGGGCCGAGACCAGTGATCCCGGCCACAAAAAAGCCTGACTTTCTAGGATTCTCAAGCTCCATCGTGAGACTGTCTCCTGACGGATTCGTAACTGTAAACGAACGTATCATGCTCTAGCCCCTTTCTGTACAGCTATGAGATTCTTTGTTTGTCTGTAAATATCACGAGAACGTAGTGCTCTCGGCGAAGTAATGTTCTGCACATAGGAGACATTACTGTTGTTTGTTACATTGTTGGTCCCTATAGGACCTGTCTTACGATTAAACGCATCGTTTCTAGCTGCGGCCTTAATGGTGGTAGTTGTTCCTCCACTCAAAATATCATTGAGTTTTCTGAGCTTCCGAATAGCTTCATCTGAGTCAACCACTGGCGTTATTACAGGATCAAAGTCAATGTCGGAGTCTTCAATAGCGGCTCCCATTTCGGTCATGGACTGTTTCACCTTAGAGATGGCAGTCTTCATAGTATCCGTAATGGTTTCAAATATCATCTTACCGTTCTTAAAAATACCAACGGCTAAACCTGCATCCCAGTAGTAACCAACCTCTTCCATCTTTCTAGAAGGAGATTTAATAACAGCAGCTGCTTTAGCACTAGCCATGGCGTTTTCCATAACAACCCGAGCTGCAGTATTCGTAATGCTCTGATTGTTGACCATACCATTAGCAAGACCCTGATTGAAATGTATACCGATGTCTATAACACCCTGAGATTTAGCAACGTTATCGGCCTCATTTTTAGCCGCTACACCAACATCATTTGCTGCTCTAGTCGCATCGGATTTCTGCATACGCATACCTGTAGCAAATTCCTGAGTCTGAGTTCTACCAGAACCTCTAGCATCGGCCTTCTTAAGACTTTCTGCGGCTGCAGTTGATACTTCTTCTGCTGCTGTATCAGCTTCCGTTTTTGATTCCTCAACTCCTTGCGCGTAGGTTTGCATACTGGCAAGCGCTTCATCCGAATAATCCTGTTCACCCATCTTAACGCCGAGGCTATCAAGATACTGCTGAACATCAGCGTCAGTCATGCTGCTAGCTGAATTAAATGCTTCTGGCATATTAGCATACAGATGTGTATAATCTATCTGCTGACCATCCACGACAGCTTGCTGTTCGCCCCCAATGGAACTCAACTTATTGAGCATTTCGGTCTCTTTCTGACCAAGACCTTCTTCTGGATTAAAGTTGTCAACAATCTGCTGGCTGGCTTCAGAACTAGCTTCTGCCGCTGCTGGAGCCCCCTCTTTAATCTTTTGTTCTGTGTCAGACATAAATCCGGTAACCTTATTTGCTGCATTGTTTTCAGCAAACGGTTGACCGTAGGAGTCAACAATTGTTTGTGCCGATTCTTTTGCTGCTGGGGCCACTTCATTTTTGGCCTTGGCTTCCATCTCAGCCTGGGCCTCTTCAAGAATTTTATCGCTCTTTTCTTTTCCTGTTTTTACAAGATCAGAAGCCATACCATCAAGTGCAGCTGCAATATCATCACCAATAAGTGGTATTTTGCCAAACATGCCACTAAGCATGACCAGTATAAGAGCAAGGAAATCTCTCCAGCCTTTAGACCAACCAGCCTGTATCCTAGCCCAGAACATCGGGAACGCTTCATCTATTTTCTGATAAATCCAAACGAACATTTCGCCGATAGCAGCAATCACTGCCCAAATAACAGCACCTAAGCATTCTAGCAACAAAAGACCAAGGTCGATCAGTGCTTTTGGTAAATATGCTCTAGCTGAAATTATAATGTCATCGAGGCCTTGTATTATAGCTACCAGAGCAAGGCCAAGACCGTCAATGATGCCCTTTATAGCCGCTGCTATGATTGTAGAAATGGCATTGACCACCTCTGCTTCTCGACCACTAACCGCATTAACAATGGCGTCCATACCATTAGCAAAGACCACACAAGCCTGAGCAAATACCCATACGGCTGCGGCTGCGGCAAGAAGGCCAAGACCAAAGAATAGCATACCCTGTCCTACTAACATGAGCCCTGGACCAAGGAAATATCCAATACCACCAAGTATAGCAGCAAAGGCAGCAAGACCAAGACCAAGTAGCACGAGCATACCAGCATACTTCTTAATCTGTTCACCATTGTCCGTGAGCATCTTGATTGCAAATGCAAATATAAGCAAAGCTGCAGCTACTCCTACGAGTGATAGCACAACAACACCAAATTCTTTCAGTCCGACATTAGCGTCTTTCAGTGCTACAGATATAAAAGCAAGCGCTCCAACCGCACCTATAAGTACAGCTATAGCAAACGCCGCTTTTAAAATCTTCGTGAACGGTAGTAAAGCAAATGCCATAACGGGGATTACAAGAAGTGTTAATGCAACCGACATTAGAAGCAGTGCCGCGGCAATACCTTTCACATCTGCCGAGATACCACCAATGAATTTAATCATACCAGTAATAGCTATCATTAGAACAACAATAGCACCAATACCTTTTGCTAAGGTTGGAAGATCCAACGATCCAAGAACCTCAACAGCATCAGCTAATTTCTGTAAGCTCTTACTAATAGCATAGATCAAAAGTGCTAAAGATGCCATCTTCTTAGCATCACTCTCTTTTCCAAACTTATCTGAAATATAAAGTAATGCACCAAATGTTGCTCCCAAAGCAACTATGACTATACCCATCATGACCAAGCCTTTGAAGAAAGACCCCCAAGGCATAGAGCTGAACTGAGCAATGACTTTTGCCATTAGAACCAAAGCTACACCGATCGAAGCTATAATGGCTGCTATTCCAAGAAGCTTAGTAAATTTACTAAGCGCTTCTTTCGCATTGTCGATGAAACCAGTGATTGCTTCTTTTAGTTTATTAGTCTTCTCTTCGGCATCCTTTGTTTCGGTAAGCATTTTCTTTACAAAACCGAAAACGAGCATTAAAGCGATAGCAAATACTGTAACTGCTCCCATTGCTGTTATTGCGTTCTGAAGATTCTCTTTCGGAATCAGTGCAAGCACAAATATAGCGCCTGCAAGCATAACCAAAGCACTAGCAATTCTAAAGATAGAATCTGCCATTATCTGCCACTTAGCAGCACCGATTAAATCAGTAACGCTCTTTGCAAATTTCTTTACGGTTTTTCCAAGACCTGTAAATCCTTTTGAAACCATCGAAAGACTATTTAAGAAATCATAAACAGTCTTCATAAACTTAAAACCAAGAACAACCGTAAGCAGGCTCATAACCTTGCCCCAGTCGAAAGTAACGATACCTTTGACAAGGCCACTTAAGAACCCTTGTATCATACCAACAACACTCTGACTAACAGCCTCTTCTTGACCATCAGGGAGTGCTTCTTTCGGACTGAGCGCCTTCTTAAGTTTATCAAGTAGGTCAAGAAACTCCTGGAATTTAGGACCAGCAACCGACTTTATCGTTTCATAAAGAACAGATATACTCGTCTTAATCGAATTGAAAGTGGTTTTAATATCAGGAGCAGTAGCCATAACGGTCTTTAGATTGATAAAGAACTCACTAAGCGCTGTTCCCATTGCGCCAAACGTATCGCCAAGTGTGAAATCCTTAAATGTATCCTTAACCGTCTGAATGATCGGATCAAGTGTGCCGGATATAATTCTACCGACGTTTGTCTGTTTGATCCAAGCGACAACGTCATTAAATATAGTCTTAATGTTTTCGAACAGACCTATGTTAGACATTGAAGTCTTAAAGTCATCGAACTTGCCAACCGCGTAGTCTATAGCACCGCCAAGACTATTAAAGTTGCCGGACATATTCTCAATCTTTTTAGTTGCGGCTTCGATAGAATATCCCTTACTAATAAGCTCATTAAACTTATCGGTTGGGGACTTTTTCATAAGTTTTGTGTCTTTGGAGAAAATAGTCTCGATAGTCGTACCAAGAGCCTGTAAATCAGTTGTGAATTTCTTCATTAACGGATTCGTCTGGAATGCAGTACTAATACCGTTGACCCAATCAACAAATCCGGTTCCGACATTCGTAATAAAAGGTTCTACGAAGCTCCACAAAAATTCAAACGCTGCTGCTAGACCACTAATGAGATCCGAAGCTATACTAACAGCTCCATTGAAATCGTTTTCAACAGTTCCGGCAATATCAGCGAACATGTCCTCAATTGTCGCATAACCAAAGAGCTGAGCAAATGAATCGATTAACTGGCATACGGCATTATAAGCATTGATAGCTAATTCCTGAACCTTTGCAAAGGCTTGCTCAAATACGCCACCAAGCTCATTTAGAGAATCCATAACCTGGTCTAAGTTCATGGCTAAGAATGTTTTGCTGAGAACAAACCAGATACCATCAAGAACTTTAGAAATAGCATCAAATACACCACCTACGACACTAACAATCATGTGGGCAAATGCTGCAATTTTTTCCTGGAATCCTCCGACTGTAAAGAAAGCTCCAATTAAAGAGAGGGTCTTAAGTACAACACTTGCTACAATAGCTGCTGCTTTTGCAATGACCGGAAGTACCTTACTAGCAATACCAGTAAGAACTCTAAATACATTTCGTAATGGTACAATAAATGCTTGAGCTGCGAGATAGATCTGTGCAAGTCGTTTCTGACCGTCTTTTAGGTTCGGATTAAAATACTTTTTAATATTATCTGTTATTCGGAAGAAACTTTTCGAAATATTAACAAGTAAAGACGAAACTCGTTGTATAACAACTAGGTTTCCTGAGAAATTCTTCCGATCTTTAAAGAATTCAGTAACAAGTTTAAAGTTACCCCATACTCGATGACCAAAGATTGTTTCTACCGCTAGGCCAATGTACTCTGTCACGTTTTTGAACATGAAATATATGTTCTTAAGACCTTCGAGTAAATATGTATGACCTCCGCTAGCCTTCCACAACTCAAGAATGCCATTTCGAGTATCGGCAACAGACGCAATTATCCCGCCAATAACATCATTCATTCCAGTCCAAAGCTTAGTCGCTTCTTCAAGGTCACCAAATAAGATTTCAAATGTTTGAGCCCATCCAGAACCAACTGCTTCTCTAAGAGCATCGATCATCTTAGAATATGTTGTAACTTCCTGAGCAGCATCAAATGACTTCTGACCGAGTTCTTCGAATCTCTTAATCTGTTCATCGGTATAGTGAAGACTCTTCATCTTCTCAACCCAAGCTTCTCGTTCAGCATCTGTCATCTCACGAGTGTCGGTTGCATAGTTCTGTAGGGTTTGAGTAAGAACTTCGGTTGTCATCCATTGAGAGGACAGAGCGTCATTGAAGCCAAGTGTTGATGTGAACAGTTCTGAAGTTTTGCCTTGGGCGTTTGTGGTTGTTGAAATATAACCGTCTTCAGTCTCTTTAACCGTACCCATAGCAACAGCCGTATCAATCAAGGACTGCTTGAAATCAACGGTAGCCATGTTTGCATTCTCAATTGATTTCCAGTCGATCAGCTTAACCGAACCAGAGGATAGTGCCTGAGCAAAGTTATACATCGCTCGGGAAGCGTCATTAGCATTTGCACCGGCAAGAGCTGCCTGGTTTGAAATACCCTGGATGGCATTTACCGCACTGTCCAGATCAACACCAGCATTAGTAAACTTACCAATACTTGAAGTCATGTCTGAGAACGAGTAAATGGTCTTATCAGAATATGTATTCAATTCGTTAAGCTTCTCTTTAACGACATCAAGAGAGGCTCCAGAAGAGTTCATGATGGTCTTAATGGAATCCATCTTAAGTTCATACTCATTGAAACCACCGGCTATCTGATCAACCGATAAGGACTTAACCATACTTACGCCCCAGTCAATGGCCCTATTTTGAAGATTCTGAAAGACCTGGAAACCAAAGGACTGCATGCGGTTGAGTGAATCCTGAATACCATCAATACCACCCAACAGCTGTTTAAAGTTAACCTGATCGGCAGCAACTTGAAGCTGCTTCAGGCCGTTCTTTCCACCTTCGAATTTGGTAGCTTTGTCTAGTTTGTCAAGATCTTGAATTGTCGAGTCAACACCTTTAGCAAACGCAGCGTTGTCAAACTTCATCTCAACAATTCTTTGCTCGATTGAAGTACTCATGCTTTAGTTACCTCCTCCCAGGCAGATTTCGCTATTTCATCAAAAATTGGTTTTAATGCTGGATTAATATAATCAACACCAGCAACCCAGCCACCGGTTCCAGTACCGTGACCGTATTGTATAAGTAGCGCAATGGGAATTGATCGATTTTCATTGGAATTGGTCCAGGTTATAGTTACCGCATCTCCAGTGTCTTCTATGATGTAATCCCAAGAATTGGCAGTAGTACCAGTTCGTTTTGGAGTAGCATCTCGAAGTGCTTCAACACCCATTCGCCCGTATTTATCTAACTTATCTAAAAATCTTTTTTGTTGTAGACTTTTAAGGAAATTTCTAGTTTTATTCAAATCTCCAGAATAAGAAAATTTGATCGTTGGAAAGCTATTAGCCATGGGATCACCCCTTCGAGCCGTACTTTGCTCGACGAGCTTTGTTCAGCTGAGCATAGTAGTTCTGAGTTTCTTTAAATCCGCGTTTCTTCTTCGGATTACTCTCAATACTGCAAACTTCTATGAGGGTCATCAAACGGTTTAAAGGCCACTTCTCGAACTCTTTTGGAATGTTCTGCATGATCATCCAACAATAGATTAGTTCTGAGGTAACAACTCGATTAGATCCGTTTCTCCCATGATTAGTTATCGTCGTTGCCGTATGTTTTTTCTCTATGTAATCCTTAATAGCAAGAAGGTTTTCTTCCGTTAAGCATCGATAAACATTCGGATCGACATTCTTTGTCAATGTCATACATCTTATGTAATCCATGACCTGTTCATCGGTTTTCTCTTTTCTGGAAAGATAGGGGACTTCCCATTTGTCCTCCCATTTTGAAACAGAAACTAGTGAATGCTCAAGAAGTA
>AUXO012980186.1_pt1 | contig 11819 bp, 13 predicted proteins | sample 768731 | NCBI WGS metagenome assembly AUXO01 (sample SAMN02715735, study PRJNA202380) | gut metagenome | biome: sheep rumen | host: Ovis aries | place: New Zealand: Palmerston North | reverse complement strand
CTTGCCTATGAGGTTAGTAAGGATTTCCCACTTGTGGATGTTGAAATCGAAACTCCTATTTGTAAATCTATACAACACGAGCTTGGTTGCGAGGTTGTAATTGTACCAATTCTAAGAGCTGGTCTTGGAATGGTTGATGGAATTAGAAGCTTAATTCCAACTGCTAAGGTAGGGTTCATTGGTATGTATCGTAATGAAGAAACATTAGAGCCCGTTGAGTATTATGCTAAATTTCCTGATAACATTAAGGATGACAACACAATTGTTTTAGTAGTTGATCCTATGTTAGCAACAGGAGGTAGTGCTGTAGCTGCCATTGATATGATAAAGAAACGTGGAGCAAAGAACATTAGATTTTGCTGTCTAGTTGCTGCTCCTATCGGTATTGAGACTTTGCAAAAGGCTCATCCAGATATTGATATCTACGCATGTTCAGTAGATGAAAAGTTAAATGAAGTAGGATATATTGTTCCAGGACTAGGAGATTGTGGAGACCGTTTATTCGGTACAAAATAATGAAAACTAGTAAAGCGGTTAGGGCTTATGCCTTAGCCTCTCAAGGAATTTTTACAATTGTTTTTTTAGTAGGGTTAGGCCTTTTAATTGGATATTGGATTGATTGGAATTCATTTTGGCCAGCCTTACTTGCAACACTTGGAGCAATTATGGGAGTAATTATTTTTATCTCCTATTTATTCTACATTTTAAAAGATGAAGAAAAGGAAAAAGTGAATAATGACAAGGGAGCAAAAGATTAATTTTTTTGTAGTTCCAATTTCAATTGTTCTTGCTGGTATAATTACGGTTGTACTAGTATTAACTAAACAGGATTGGAAATACTATTTAATCGGCGTCCTACTTGGTTTAATGACACATGGAATGATGGTTAAACAAAATGCAAGACTTGTAAGACTAACTAAGCTTGATCCTAATCATACTACCTTCAATCCTCGTAAATCTGCAATTTTGTGGTTTTTACTAAGATTTGTTTTGGTGGCAGGTGTATTAGTAATATTAGGCTTACTTGCAAGGAATGATGAAAGACCTGTATTAGTCATCAAAATGCTTGTTGCAGCTGGTGGCTACATAACAGTTAAGATTGTCTTCATTGTTTTGTTATTAACCATAAAGAAAAGGGAGGTGGATCTTAAGTGATTGCTTTAGACTACCAACTTAAGCCTGCGATGTTATCTACAATAATAATCACAGGCTCTTTAATTCTTTTATTCATTGTGCTTTATTTTTTCATTAGAAAAGTAGACCCAATGAAAAAAACACCATTATGGTTAGTGCCATTTTTATGGATAGTCGATTTAATTAACAATTTCGTAAAAGAAAATATTGGAATTAGGTGGAAAAAATACGCACCTTGGTTCCTAACACTTGTAATATTTATATTCTTTGCAAACATATCAGCGATTTTTTTGCTTGAAAACCCAACAGGATATTTAATTGTCACTGCGACATTAGGATTTTGTTCATTTATAGTAATTCAAGCTACTGGTATTGCATCTAATGGTATTGGAGGATATTTAAAAGGTTTCTTTGATCCTATTCCATTAATGATGCCAATGAATATCGTAAGTGAATTTTCACTTCCGATATCACTAGCGCTTCGTTTGTATGGTAATGTTACAAGTGGTGCTTGTATTTCAATATTAATAAAAGGTGCACTAGGCTGGTTTGCAGTACCTGTAATGCCTTTTATTAATTTATTATTCGATATAGCATTTAGTATTATTCAAGTTGCTGTATTCGTAATATTATCAATAATATTTACATCAATGAAAATTAAAGATGAAGAAAAGATATATTCAGCATAGGAGGAGAAATATATGAATTTCATGGTAATTTTTAATAACATTTTAAATTTCTTAGCTACAACAAATTTATCAACTGGTGATGGCTTAAAAGCAATTGGTGCTGGTTTAGCAGTATTTACAGGCTTCGCTGCTGCCTTAGGTGAAGGTAATGTTGCAGCTCACGCTGTTGATGCAATCGCTCGTCAACCTGAAATGGCTGGTAATATTAGAATTACAATGTTAATTGGTCAAGCTGTATCTGAAACTACAGGTCTATATGGCTTAATCATCGCAATCTTATTAACAGTTTAGGAGAATAATTATGTTTTTAGACCTAGCAGATGCATTAGCACAAATCACAGATTTAGTTAAAAGATCTCTAGGACCTCTAGGAAATGGTTTGACATTTACCTTAGATTTTGCCATCGATTTTGGTATTCAGCTTGCTGCAACAATTATTTTATTTGTTGTAGTTGCAATTTTCTTTTGGAAGCCAATCACTAGAATCTTAGAAACTAGAAGAGAAAAGATTGACCAAGAATTAGAAGATACTAAAAAAGCAAAAGAAAATGCAGAAGCACTTGAGCGTGAATTAAAAGAAGAATTACAAAATGCTAAACAAAAGGTTAAGGATATGCTTGATAAAGCAGAAAAGGATGCCAATGTTAAGCGTGATGAGATAATTAATCAGGCTCGCAAGGATGCTAAATATCGTATGGATAACCTCGAAATAGAATTAGAAAACGAAAAGAAGAGCATGGAACAAGAAATCCGTAAGGAGATTGTTGAGGTGGCATTTGAGGCTGCTGAAAAGATTGTTTCGCGTGAAATCGAAAGAGATAAGTATTTAGATGTTGTCGATGATATTTTAAAGGGAGCTAATGAATAATGGTAGAGGATGAATACGCAAAGGCTATCTATGAATTAGCAGATGAAAAAAATAAAATAGATGAATATTCTGAATGCTTTTTAGCTTTAAAGGAAGTTGATGAAACTGATGATTTTATTAGCTTCTTTCTAAACCCAACAATTTCTAAGGATGAGAAAAAAGAGGTTTTAAAGAATACGTTTAAATCTTTTGATAAAACATTTTTAAATTTCTTATATGTATTAGTTGATAATAATCGTATGAATTATTTAAAAAAGATTGGTAAACGATATTCTAAAATGGTTTTAGAGAATAAAAACATTGTTAAGGTTAGAGTTTATAGCGCTAATAAATTAACAAAAGAAGAATTAAATACAATAAAAAATGGTTTAAAGAATAGATATAAAGATCGTGAAATTGAGATAAAGAATAAAATTGATGAGGAATTAATTGCTGGATATAGAGTTGTTGTTAACAATGAGGCAATTGATTTAAGCTTAAAAAATTCTTTAGAGCAACTTAAGAAATCTTTATAGAAAGGATAATATGGCAAATATTAATCTATCTGAAATCTCTAAGGTTTTAAAAGAACAGATTAAGAACTACCAAGAGGATATCAAAACTGAAAACGTCGGCTATGTAGTTGAGGTTGGTGATGGTATCGCTATCGTTTATGGACTTGATAAGGCTATGTCAAGTGAGCTTTTAATATTCCCTAATGATGTATATGGTATGGTTCAAAATCTAGAAGAGGATGCGGTTGGTGTCATCTTACTTGGAGATAGTTCAAAAATTAAAGAAGGCGACATTGTTAAATGCAGCGGTAGAATTCTTGAAATCCCTGTAGGTGAGGAATTCATTGGACGTGTTGTAGATCCACTATGCTTTCCAATTGATGGTTTGGGACCAGTTAAATCTAGTCAAACTAGACCAATCGAGGTTAAAGCAACTGGCGTAATGGATCGTGAAGCAGTTAATGAGCCACTTGAAACTGGTATTAAGGTTTTGGATGCATTAGTACCAATCGGTAAAGGACAAAGAGAATTAATTATTGGTGATAGACAAACTGGTAAGACATCTATTGCAGTAGATACAATTTTAAATCAAAAAGGAAAAGATGTAATTTGTATTTATGTAGCAATCGGCCAAAAGGAATCAACAGTTTCTAATGTATATGAAACATTAAAATCTGCTGGTGCAATGGAGTATTCAATTATTTTCTCTGCCTCAGCATCAAATCCTGCCCCACTTTTATATTTAGCACCATATTCTGGTGTTAGTATGGCAGAATATTTCATGCATCAAGGAAAGAATGTATTAATTGTTTATGATGATTTATCAAAGCATGCCGTTGCATATCGTGAGATGTCATTATTACTTCATCGTCCACCAGGAAGAGAAGCATATCCAGGTGATGTATTCTATTTGCATTCAAGATTACTTGAACGTGCTGCAAAATTAAATAAAAAGCTAGGTGGAGGTTCAATTACTGCCCTACCTATTATTGAAACACAAGCTGGTGATATTTCAGCTTATATTCCAACCAATGTAATTTCTATTACAGATGGTCAAATCTTCTTACAATCTGATTATTTCTATAAAGGTATTAGACCTGCCATCAACCCAGGATTGTCTGTATCACGTGTTGGTGGTGCCGCCCAAACAAAAGCAATAAAAAAATTATCAGGAACACTTCGTTTGGATTTAGCAAGCTACCGTGAACTTGAGGCATTTACTCAATTTGGTAGTGATTTGGATGCTCAAACAAAGGCTAGACTTGAACGAGGTAAACGTACTCAAGAGGTGTTGAAGCAAGATCTTCATAAAACTTTATCAATGGAAGAAGAGGCTATGGCATTATTTGCCCTAACTTATGGCTATCTTGATAAGGTTAAAATTGAAGATATAGCTAGATTTGAAGATACATTGTATTTCCAAATGAAAAATGATGATAGGGCTAAAGCTATTGCTACAAAGATTAAAGAAGAAAAACAAATTAGTGATGTTAATGAAATAAAAGAATTCTTTGATGAATTTATTAAACAATTTAACTAGGAGAGTGATTTTATGGCTAATTCTCTTCGTCAAGTAAAAGGAAGAATAGCATCAACAAAATCAACAGCTCAAATCACTAAAGCAATGTATATGGTTAGCCAATCAAAGGTTAAAAGAGCCGAAAAGACATATAAGGCATACAAGGATTATATGAAAAGAATTGAGGATATGACCTTTGATATTGCTAGAAGAGTTGATGATGAGTATGAAAATGTCTTGTTAAAGGATAGAGAGATCAAAAAGACTGCATATTTAATTATCACTTCTGATAGAGGTCTTGCAGGAGCATATAATTCATCTTTATTTAAAGCATTAAATGCTAAGCTTAGTGAGCATAAAACAAGTGATGAATATATATGTGGGGCAATCGGAAAACAAGGCTTTAATTTCTTAAAAAGAATCAATGCCCCATTAATGCAAGAAGATGTTACTTATGTTAGAGATGATGTAATGTTTTTAGATATTGCACCTCTAGCTAAGAAATTTATTGATGCTTATAAGAGTGGTGAAATAGATAAGCTAGTAATTATCTATAACCATTTTATTAATAGTTTGACACAAGAAGTAGTCTTTGAAGAATTATTACCAATTAAAAAGACTGCATCTAATGAAGAAAATAATAATGATATAGATTATATCTATGAGACTGGCATAAATAAAACGCTAGATTTATTACTTCCAATGTATGTCCAAGATATAATTTATGGCATCATTTTAGATGCTAAAACTGCAGAGCATTCTGCAAGAATGAATTCAATGAAAAGCGCAACTGATAATGCTATGGAGGTTATTGATAAATTACAGCTTCAATATAACCGTGCTAGACAAAATGTTGTCACAAATGAGCTTATTGATATTATCGGTGGTGCTAACGCAATTGGAGGTAAACAATAATGATCGGACATATAGTAGAAGTTAAAGGTCCAGTTGTAGATTGTAAATTTGATAAAAAGAACCTACCAAGCATAAATGATGCCTTAAAGGTTAAATCTAATAATTTAACCCTAGAGGTAGCACTTCATGTTGGTGATGGTAAGGTTAGATGTATTGCCATGGATTCTACTGATGGCCTTGTAAGAGGCATGGAGGTAGAGGCTACTGGTGCACCTATTACCATTCCTGTTGGTAAGGGTACATTAGGTAGAGTATTTAATGTTTTAGGTGAAGCAATAGATGATAAAGGTGAAATTAAAGATGTTGAAATGATGCCAATTCATCGTGAGGCACCAAAGCTTGATGAATTATCTACTGGTACTGAAATATTAGAGACAGGTATAAAGGTCGTAGATTTACTTGCTCCATATATTAAGGGTGGTAAAATCGGCTTATTTGGTGGTGCAGGTGTTGGTAAAACAGTATTAATTCAAGAATTAATTCACAATGTAGCCCAAGAGCATGGTGGTATATCAGTATTTACTGGAGTAGGTGAAAGAACAAGAGAAGGTAATGACTTATATACTGAGATGAGTGCTTCAGGAGTTATTAATAAAACAGCCATGGCCTTTGGTCAAATGAATGAGCCACCAGGAGCACGTATGCGTGTTGCCCTAACTGGTCTTACAATGGCTGAATATTTCCGTGATAAGGAACATCAGGATGTACTTTTATTCATCGATAACATTTATCGTTTCACACAAGCTGGTTCAGAAGTATCTGCCTTACTAGGACGTATGCCATCAGCCGTAGGTTATCAACCTACATTAGCTACTGAAATGGGTAAATTACAAGAAAGAATCACATCTACAAAGAATGGTTCTATCACATCTATTCAAGCTGTTTATGTTCCAGCTGATGACTATACAGACCCAGCACCAGCTACAACATTCACCCACTTGGATGCTACAACAAACCTATCAAGAAAATTAACTGAGGAAGGTATCTATCCTGCAGTTGATCCTCTTGCATCTACATCTCGTGCTTTGGAGCCTAATGTTGTAGGTAAGGAGCATTATGAGGTAGCAAGAAGAGTTCAAAAAATTATTCAAAGATATAATGAGCTTTTGGATATCATCGCTATTTTAGGTATGGATGAATTATCTGAAGATGATAAATTAGTTGTTACACGAGCAAGAAGAGTTAGATTATTCTTATCACAAAACATGTTTATAGGTGGCCAATTTACAGGTGTTCCTGGAGCTTATGTTCCAATTAGTGAAACAATCAGAGGATTTAAAGAAATCCTTGATGGTTTACATGATGACTTACCAGAGGAAGCATTCCGTTTGGTAGGTACAATCGATGATGCAATCGCTAAAGCAAAGGAACTTAGCAAATAATGAGAGTTATAGTTTCTACTCATCAAGGCGTCTTGTATGATGAAGAAGTAGAATATTTTGTAGTCCATGATCAAGAAGACGGCGAATATGCTGTTTTAAAGGACCATGTACCTGTAATATCAGTATTAGAATTTGGCTATGTAAAACTTGTTAGTGGTAAAAAAGAAATTTATGTTTCAATTATTAGTGGTATTGTTGAATACCATGATAATGTTGCGACTATCCTTGTTCAAGAGGCAGAATCAGGTAATGATTTAGAATCTGCTAAGCGTAATCTTGAAGCTGCTAGAAAAGAAAGACTTGAAAGGAATCGTAAGGAGACAACTGATTTCACTCAAAAGGAAAGAGAGTTACGTGAGCATATTAGAAATAGTGGGGCTGGACAATTATGATTTTAGCAATCAATGTATATAATTTAATTTATACAATTGTCTTCCTACTTACATTTTTAATTTGTTATTTGATTGTAATTCAAATGAGACTAGAAAGCTTGTTTAAACAAGGAAGAATATGGGAAATAAGAATTGCTCAGATTGTTCTTGCAATTATCTTAGCCTATTTATTAACACAAGGAATAATGTCCTTGGCAAGTGCAACTCAATTTGCATAAAAAATGGAGGCTTATACCTCCTTTTTAAAATAATGGTGATTTATATGAATATTATGCATGCATTTGGTCTACTTGTCGGTATAGCAATAGGTCTTTATTGTTATTTCGTTTTTGTGAGAATAACCAAAATAGTTACAAAAAAAGTTAAGATTTATTCGTTTATATTAATGGTTATTCCAGCTTCTTTAATTGGATATATATGTTCAAACGCCTGGAGTAAGTATTTAATTATAATGAGCCATTATTGTGCATTTTCTTTATTATTTGATTTATTATATTTAATTTTTTATAAGCTTATAAAGAAAAATAAAGTTATTAAAATAATTCATTATTCAACAGTTTTACCAATAATTATTACTACTGGTATATTAATATATGGTAGCTATAAGATGAATAATGTTATTGAAAGTAATTATTCATATACATCTACTAAGATTGGTAATTATAAAATAGCTTTAATGGCTGATTTGCATTATGCTACAATCCAAGATCCTAAATTATTAGATGATAAAATAGATATTATGAATAATTATAATCTAGATTTTGTAGTATTAGCTGGTGATATTTTTGAAGAAAATACCCCAAAAGATAAGCTTAATGATTTTGCAAATAAGATTAGCAAATTAAATACTAAATATGGAATTTTCTATATTTATGGTAACCATGATAGACAGCCTTATAAGCCAAGAACATTTACAGATTTAGATATTGAAAATGCCTTATCAAATGTAGGCGTTAAGGTTTTAAATGATGAATATGTTATTATAAATAATGAGATTGCATTATTTGGTAGAGATGATTTATCTAATCATAAAAATAATAATCCAAGAAGGAGTGTTGAATCAGTAAAAAATGAAATAGGAGATAAATATTTCATTGTTGTTGATCATCAACCAAAGGATATAAATGAATGTGCAAAATGTGGTGTTGATTTGATGATGTCTGGTCATACACATGCTGGACAAATCTGGCCACTTGGGACATTTAGAAGAATGCTAAGCCATTATATATATGGAGAATATAAAAAAGATAATACGACATTAATTGTTACATCAGGATTTACAGGATGGGGCTATCCATTTAGGACAGAGGAATCATGTGAATATGTAATAATAAAAATAAATTAAAATGGTGGAATTAATATGAAATTAAAAATTGCTTTTCAGATAACTTTATTAGTTTTGATTTCAATGCTTTGTGAGGTGTTTATATTTAACTATAAAACATTCTTTATGGCACTTCCACAAGGTGCTACATATAAAATTAGTGAAGTTATTGATTCATCACAATTTGAATTAAAAGAAGATGGTACTTATGTATCAAAGGTTGCAAACCCTTATATTGAAATAAAAAACATCAACTTAAAGACTAAAACTATTTATTTTGATGCTGATGACTTAAATGGATATAGGGTTGTTTCAAGAATTCAATTTAAAGATGCTACTAGAGCTAAATATTATCATGATACTGATACTTATAATGCTCAAGGTGTAACATATCCTGAAAACACTAATTTGATTTTTGAAATTTTTGATGGTTCTACTAAATCTAAATACAAAGAATTAGATTTATTTGGTGAAACAATAGATCTTAAAATAACTGTAAGTGTTGGATCTGGATCAGTATTCAGATTTGGTGATATTAAATTTAATGAACGTATTCCATTTCATGCATCATATTTAAGGACTGTATTACTATTTTCTTTAATGCTATCAATATATTTATTTGTAATGCTATTTAAATATCGTGATAAGGTTAAAGAAAATAAAGCACTGAATATAGGATTAAAGGCTGGTATCACTTTCATTGCCTTAGGTGTTGTAGTATTTATATATGGCTATATTTATGGTAATTTCTCAGATTTTATGATTACAAATGGTAGTCAAATATCACAAGAATTAGTTGATATGATAAAAGCTAAGCAGGTATCTTTATTAATGGAGCCAAGTGCTAAATTAAAAGATCTTGCAAATCCTTATGGTCCTCAGGAGAGATATGGTGTGTCATATGCTTGGGATCACCTATATTATAATGGTAAATATTATTCATATTATGGATTAACTCCTGTATTTATGTTGTTTTTACCTTTTAATTTAATAACTGGAAAATATTTAAATGATTGTTATGGAGTTTTATTATTTTCTTTAATTGGTACTTTATTTACAAGCTTAGTATATTTTAAATTGCAAAAGAAGTATTTTAAGGATTTACCTTTAGCTTTTTCTTTGGCTGGTTTTGTAATATTATTTGTTTCATGTGGTATATTAAATAATTTAACTAGACCATATTTCTACGAAGTTTCAACATCATGTGGAAATATGTGCATGATGATTGCTTTGTATTTTATGATTAAAGCGAATTTAATAACAAAAGAAGAAAAACTAAGACCTGTAATGCTAGGCTTTGCATCACTATTTATGGGACTTGCTGTACTTGCTAGACCTACATTTGTGCTTTTTGCGGTAGTCTTTGCATTATATGGTGTTGTAAGAGTTATTCAAGATTTCAAAATTTCATCAGGTTGGAAAAATGCATTTAATATTATGATGCTAGTTTTACCAATTGGTTTATTAGCTGGAATGCAGTGTGTATATAATTATTTAAGATTTGGAAGCTTATTTGAATTTGGTATTAAATATTCACTAACTATTAATGACTTTACAAGAACTGAACCTAGATTTAATTTAATGCTAAATAGTATATATAATTTCTTGTTTGCAGTGCCTAGCTATAAAGCAACTGGATGGTTTATTGAGCCACATGCTCAATTCTTCCATACAGGATATTATTTTTCTGAAACATATGATGCAATTGGTCTATTCTATAGAGTACCAGTAATTTTATTAGTGTTCTTACTACCATTCACCATTAAGGATAAGTCATGGAAGGAAAAAGGAATATGGATAATCAAATATTTTGTTCCACTATTTGTTATTCCTTTTGTTCTAGTTATGTTAACCTGGGAATCAGGATTTGCTACTAGATATTATTCTGATTTTGCATGGGCAATGGTTTTATTAGGATTGTTTGTATTTTTCTATTATTATGAGAAAAATAAAGATAATAGGTTTGCAAGAAGAATGCTTGGAAGTATAATATTTGTTATGATGTTCCATGCGGCTGCAACTTCAATAGCTCAAATATTATTCTATGTTCCAAGTTTTAACTATCAATTAAGATATTATAGAGCTGCTAGAGAACTTGCATTTTGGAGGTAATTATGGGTAATACACTTTATATTGTTGTTCCATGTTATAATGAAGAAGAATGTGTTTTAGATACTGCAAAAGTTTTAAAAGAAAAGCTTGAATCATTAATTAGCAAAAATAAGATTAGTAATGATAGTAAAATATTATTTTCAAATGATGGTTCTAAGGATAAAACCTGGGAATTAATTACAAAGCTGCATAATGAAGATAAGATATTTGCAGGATTATCCTTATCTCGTAATAGAGGACACCAAAATGTATGCTTGGCTGGATTAGATTATGCATCTAATTATGCAGATATGATGATTACAATTGATGCTGACTTACAGGATGATCCAAATACAATTGAAGAAATGGTTGATAAATATAATGATGGTAATGATATTGTATATGGAGTTAGAAGTAGTAGAAAAAAAGACAAATTTTTAAAGAGATTTACTGCTGAGTCATACTATAAATTACTTAAGAAAATGGGGGTAGAGGTAATATTTAACCACGCTGATTATAGATTAATGAGCAAAAGAGCAGTTAAAGATTTACTTGAATTTCCAGAAGTGAATTTATACTTAAGAGGAATGGTTCCACTTATAGGATATAAAAGTGATAAGGTATATTATGAAAGATTTGAACGAATGAAGGGTGAATCTAAATATACAATCACTAAGATGTTTTCTCTTGCATGGAATGGAATAACTTCATTTTCTGTAAAACCATTAAAAATGATATTAAATTTAGGAATATGTATAAGCTTTTTATCTATGGTTGCTTTAATTGTATTTTCTATTTTGTTTGGAATTAAAGTTTTAGATTTTTCTTTAACTTCATACGCAATTATGTCAATTTGGCTATGTACGGGAATAATTTGTATTGCAGTAGGTGTGCTTGGTGAATATATTGGTAAAATTTTACAAGAAGTTAAGAGAAGACCAAGGTATATTATTGATAAAACTTTAAACGAAAACGATTAATGTTTTAGCCTCGTAAAGAGGCTTTTTTCTT